>Ga0105355_10000149_pt1 | contig 61170 bp, 55 predicted proteins | sample GOMGulsemesocosm_2_FD_83508 | JGI IMG/M metagenome (GOLD analysis project Ga0105355, IMG submission 83508) | Methane-oxidizing microbial communities from mesocosms in the Gulf of Mexico - GOM9C Gulf of Mexico | ecosystem: Environmental > Aquatic > Marine > Cold seeps | place: Gulf of Mexico...
AGGGTCTGGCACCTTGCAATTCAGCTGCACCGATGTCCGGGTTCTGCAGCAGTTCTTCTTTAATCTGTTCGGTGAGTGCCTTCATTCCCCTTTCATCGAGACTGTCGCCGTAGATCTGGATGTTGAGCGCCTGCTTGCGGAACTGGCTGCGCCGTATCACCGGTTTCTCGGCCTCCTCGGGAAAACTGACTACTGCGTCGATGGCGCTTTTTACCTCGTCGAGTACCGCCAGTACATCGTAGCCCTCGATGATTTTTAGGTTGACCCTGGCCGACGAGTCGCTGGCGGTCGAATCGACTCGCTCCACTGCCTCGATATCTTTGACCACTTCTTCAATTTTTAACACCAACCCCTGTTCAACTTCCGCTGGTGATGCACCGGGATAGGCCATCAATACCTCAATGCGATCGATGTCAAATTCAGGCATTATTGCCCGCTGCATATTGATCGCGGAGTATCCGCCTATAGCCAAGATAACCAGCATGAGTAAGTTACCAGCAACATGATTGTGTGCAAACCAGGCAATAATACCTCGGTGCTGCGGTTCCGCTGAATGGGGGGAGACATTCATGATGTCTGTTCCGCTGACAAGTCATTGTGTTTTTTTACGGTGAATGACGGCTTTTTAACATGCTCGATACCAATGTTGCCTATTGGTGTGCTTTGTTGCTCGGTGCTGTCGTAAGTCTGTTGCTCGGTACTATTAATAGTTTGTTGATCGGTACGGGTCGTTGTTGCGACTCTAACACCTTTGCCGGCGATCGAGTCGCTGATATTGGATAGGCATATGAGATCACCGTCATCCAAACCTGTGGTGACGTACATGTATTGACCACCAGTTCGCAAAATAGTCACGTTGCGATCACGCAGACGCTGCTCGGCGTCGAGTACCCATATTTTGTTACCGGGACGTAAAATATGCCGCGGCAAGACGATCAAATTCTGAAACATCTTACCCTCGATTTGTGCGTCGACGAATGTTCCGATTCGCAGCGGTTCATGTTGTTGGCTTTTTAGTCCGTAGGGATCGTCGATTTCAGCCACGGCAAACAATACTCGACTGCTCTCATCAAACACCCCTTCAGTGCGAACAAGTTTTGCCTGCCAGTGCTGCATTTGGCCGCCTATACTGGCAACTAAGTCGACGTTTGGCGCAGTGTCGTAGTTGTTGGCGAGAGTAGGCAGCTCCAAGTAGCTCAGTTTGCTCTCGGGAATCGACAGCCTCAGTTGGGCCACATCGACAGAAAATATGGATGCTATTGCTGAGCCAGTAGTCACATATTGTCCGATGTCGGCACGCTTTGAGCGCACTAATCCATCGTAGGGCGCGCGAATAATCGTGCGATCAAGTTGGTTGTGGGCATGACTGAGATCGGCCATAGTCGAATCTAATTTGGCCTTGGCCTGAGCTAACTGCGGTTTGTGCAGGGCCAAATCGTTGGCCGCCTTACTGCGGCTAACGGATTTGTTATATTTTAACCAGTCTTGGTACGCTACTTCCGCGCGCCCTTGTTCGGTGGCCAGAGCGCTTTTTGCGCTGGCGACCGCTGCTTCAGCGCGCTTTAAATCGGCCAAATAGTTGCGTTGATCAATTTTTAAAACAATATCGCCGCTGTTAAAAAAACCACCGGCAAAAAATTGTTCGGAAACTTCAGTGATACGCCCAGAAACTTCGGCGGTAATTATAGTTTCAGTCTTGGCGGTTACCGTTCCCTGGGCTCTCACCGATATTGCCAAATTTTGTTTGACTGCCTGGGCGACATTCACCAAGGGGGGATGATAGACAATTGCTGTCTGTTGCGGTGCTGGCTTACTAAAAAATAGCCCCACAGCTATTAATAGCGCAGTAGCGACAATGAGTAGAGGTTTTACCACGGCGAAGAGTTTAGATATCACGTAATTTCCTGTTTACAGTGTAATTAGATGGAATAAAATCAAAGAGCAGGCCGCTTCTAAGCGCTTAAAACCCGGTTGCCGCATTGGTTTCCCATGGCTACTGGCAGCCACTGCTCATTTGGCTGTGAATAGATATTGCAATGCTGTGTCGGCGAGCTCAGCTGTATAATCGATGGCATTGTAGGCGATTGGTAGTCCTGCAAGACTTATTACTATACGGCGCCAACACCATACCAAGAGGCCTAAACACAATAGTAAATCCCCACGTTTTGGTGGGCTGATACTGGCCCGTATTTATAACGAGCGATTAGAGCATAAATTGTACTGTAACCGTATTAACAACAGATTAATTATACTGTCGGCGGGCATGTTCCCCCCCATGAAGATAATAGTTAGAGGGAATATCGTTGCTGACAGTCTGGTTTCCAAAGCACATTTTCAGTTGTGCTAGGACAGTGTATTATTGGCTGTGTCAGTATAGTGCAATTTTCACGTTTTGAGAGATGGGTCGGTAATTATGAGAAATCCCGCACACTGCTTGTTGTTGATTGTTATCGCATTGTCTTCCATCGAGCAGGGCTGGGCAGTGGACCCGACGGTGTTGTGGCTGCCGAAATCCTATAGTGATGCAAAACCCTTGCTGCTGCGAGTCGCTCGTTCTGCCGAGGACAACGAACGCTGTAAATTGGTTATTGGCGGCGAGATGATTGTTAGTAAAAATACAGACGATGATTACTATTTTGTCATTACCTGCAGAGATGCGCTGCAGCGTTCATACAATATGAGTTACTTTGTGCCCAGATTAGGCGGCGCCGGAGAATTGGTGACAGAGCAACGCAGCGACAAGTCTGCGATAAAAACAGGCGGACTGGCGCTGGACGTTAATGGTCTCAGTAAAGAACAGGCGCTGGAGCAGTGTGCAAATTCACTAGCTGAAAAAACCATACTATCTGGATGGACAAAGGTGTTAGATGCGCAGGTTGCCGAACGGGAGCTTGTGCCGCCATGGATTTATCACTTTTATTACCCCTTTAGTGCAAAAAATAGGCTCGGTCAGCTGGTTACCTTTGAGGCGAGCTGCGTTGTTGACCGCGACGGTATCTCGGCACTAAAACTGGGTGCACTTCACCGCGAACAGGCCCTGGAGGAATGTTATTTAGGGTTGGAGGACGAGGCTATTTTGATTGGCTGGACCGATTTATTATACGATCAGGTACTGGAGCGTTCAGATAAAGGTGATTGGGCGTATCGATTCAATATGCCATTTAATGGCAAGAACCGCTCGGGTAGCCTGATTCGTTACAACGCCGACTGTCATGTTAATGAGCAGGCAGAAGCGGAAGTTGAAACACATATTGATATTGAGGGTATACCGGCATTGTGCCTCGCCGCGCTGGAAAAATCGAGCAGAAAAATGTTGGGTGTCACCTTGTTTCCTCAGGAGATTGAATCGGTTGAGGAGTTGGAGTACGAATTTCATACGAGTATACCCTTCGATGCGCTCAACCCCTCAGGTAAAACATTACATTATTCTGGTGTATGTGTAGTGAACGATGCAGGTCGCAGTCGTATTAAGATTGTGCCGCGTTGAATGGCAGGTTTTTAGTGGTTGGGTTGGTTCTTTTGATACAGCAGGGCGCCAGCTGTTGATAAGTAGTTATAGATAAGCCGTTATAATGACTTATGCCTGAACAAAAAAGGGCTACTATTTCTAGTAGCCCTTACTATTTACCGTTTATATGCCATTAACTGGCCAGTAATTAGTTAGCTTTTCAGCTGCATTCTTATTTTGAAGCAGTTTTAGCTTTTTTCGCTGTTACAGTCTTGGCTTTCTTTGGTGCAGCTTTTTTAACTGCGGGTTTTTTTGGTGCAGCTTTCTTAGCTACGGTCTTTTTAGCTGTGCTTTTCTTAGCAGCTTTTTTGGGCGCAGCGGCTTTTTTGGCTTTTGCTTTGGCTTTAGCGGCGGCTGCCTTCTCAGTAGCTTTGGCTTTAGCGGCTGCTTTTTTAGCTTTGGCTTTGGCTTTAGCGGCGGCTGTCTTTGCAGCAGCTTTAGCCTTTACCGCGGCACGTTTTGCCTGGAGCTTTGCCTTGGCAGCAGCCTTTTTCGCGGCTGCTTTATCTTTAGCGGCGGCGCTTTTATTTGCGGCAGCTGCCTTTTTCTCCAACCCTTTCTGAGCGGTGGCCTCTGCTTTAACGATAGCAGCGGTTTCTTTGGCCGTTGCTTTGGCGGCACTGCTAGCAGCTTTGGCGGCAGAGTTAGCTGCGCTAGCTGTAGCATTGATTGCCTTGGCATTGGCAACAACCGTTGCGGCCTTCGCTATTTGCTGTTTGCCAGCTGCGGTTTTTTTCGCTTTGGCTTTGATCGAGGCTAGTTTTTTAGTCGCAGCGGCAACTGCCAACTTAGCCTTGGAAGCGGCTTTGCCAGTTTTGTCGGCAGCTTTAGCGAGATCGACTGCTTCTTTTGCGACGGTGCTTGCCAATTTTGCTTTAAGTTGCGCAATTTCTTTTTCAAGTTGCGCAACGGAAGTTGCTGCTTTTTGTGCTACGGCCATTTGAATGGTTCCTATGTTTAGTTTAAAACGGTGATGATTTTAAATCACAATAAAAAAAATCGAGCGAATTATAACCACTTTTCAGTTTATTGGTAGAACTAAGTGGGAAAAAACCTCTTATAAGGCATGAAAGGGTACTTTTTTTTGGTTTTTTCTCCTAATATAAAAAAAAGTAAAAGACATTTAACAAAATGAGCTACTTTATGAGAAAAAGTTATTAGCATTATGGTTGACTCAAATCGCGCAAATTTGAACATCTTATAAAGATAATAGTATTTTTTTTCGCGATAGATACTATATTTTGAATATTTTTTCATTTTTTTTACAACTGGAGCACAGCGAATGGCGAGTTCATCGATTCAAGAGCAGGATCAAAAAAACTCATCTACTGATATTGAGGCGGCGGTCTTTCGACGTTTATTGAATCACTTAGATGAAAATAAAGATGTTCAGAATATTGAATTAATGAATTTGGCGGGTTTTTGTCGAAATTGTTTATCTAAATGGTATGTTGCGGAGGCTCAGCAGCGGGGAGTTGACTTAGACTACGATGCCGCACGAGAAAGGGTTTATGGTATGCCTTACGAGACCTGGAAGGCTCAGTATCAATTGGAGGCAACGCCGCAGGCGCTGCAACAATTTGATGGTAGAGGGAAATAGCCTAAAACCAAATTACAGTGGGCCGTGGGGTAAGTATTGATTGTTGCTATGGGCCTTTATCCACAGGGTCAAATTGCGGTTAATACCTACTCCGCGCTGCTTTAGCATTTTCCCCAATGGAATGACCGGAGATTTTCCGTCGGCCTTCCATCCAGCTAATTGTTCGGCGACAGTAAAAAAACGCATTAACGCTTCAATTTCTTCATTTTCAAAGGCTATAGCGCTCTGCTGCCAATGTTTGTCTTCCAATTGCATATAAGAGCAATATAGCTGTTGTTCTTCTGCGTTCAATAACTGCTGCAACTGATCTAGTTGTTCATTCACCGCATAGCTAATAAATCGCTTTAATACGGTTATATCAATATCGAACTGCGTTGTTTCGCTATCGAGTTTTGGATCCCAGCTGCCGAGTGACATTGTTATCTCCGTTTTATGGCGACTAAAATTGAGCGCTCTATTATAGCGTGCTGGCAGTCTCAGGGTTAGCATTTATTACCGGTTGCTACGGTAATACCACTTGCGAGTGTAGTCTGTCGCTAGGGGAACAAGACCATTGTGCGATGACCTAAGGCGGTGTTAACCACCGCTAAAAAGAGAAGAATTCTGTGGCAATGTTGCTATACTGTATTGATATACAGTAAAGGAAAGGTGTTTGATGACCCTATTACACTCGGATACTTTGATCCAGTCCCCGCGCTTAGCCACAGTAGAGGTTGCAAGAAAGATAATTCACTGCGATGCAGATTGTTTTTTTGCCGCTGTGGAAATGCGCGATGATCCCTCTCTGGTAGGTCGCGCTATAGCTGTGGGCGGAGCCGCGGATCGTCGCGGTGTTATTTCCACTTGCAACTACGAGGCGCGTGCCTTTGGCGTGCGTTCGGCGATGGCCACGGCGATGGCAAAAAAACTGTGTCCGCAATTGTTGATTTTACCTTCTCGATTTGATGCTTACCGGGAGGCGTCGCAAAAAATGCGCGATATCTTCTTCGATTATTCGGACAAAGTAGAGCCGCTGTCTCTCGATGAGGCTTTTATTGATGTTAGTGAGACAACCGCCTGTAGGGGAAGTGCTACCTTGATGGCTGAGGAAATTCGCCAGCGCATCTTCGAGCAGACGGGGCTTACAGTGTCTGCTGGAGTGGCACCTAACAAATTCCTGGCAAAAATTGGCAGTGATTGGAACAAGCCCAATGGGCTCTGTGTTATTACTCCACCGGAGGTCGATACCTTTGTAAAACTGTTGCCGGTGGATAAGATATTTGGGGTCGGCCGTGTGACCGCCAAGAAGATGCACGATATTGGTATTCGAACATGCGGTGACCTGCGGGCTTATGATGTGTATGAATTGTCAAAGATGTTTGGCAGTTTTGGCCCGCGGTTACACGATCTCAGCTACGGTCGCGATCATCGCCAAGTCAATACTAACCGGGAGCGAAAGTCGCTCAGTGTTGAACACACCTATACTGCCGACCTGCCATCAGTCGATGGCTGCCTAGGGCAATTGCCGGCGCTGTTCAACACCCTGATCAGCCGTTTGCAGGCAATATCGGGCTACCGCGTTAGCAAGCAATTCGTGAAGGTGAAGTTTAGCAATTTTCAATCAACCACCATGGAGTGCGTGGCCCAAGGTGTGCCGCGTATAGCTGTGTTTAGAGAACTGTGCAGTCAATCTTATCAGCGCGGAGAGGGTTTGCCTGTTCGTCTGCTCGGCCTGGGAGTTCGTTTTCAGCATCGCTCTGAGTGTGGCTTACAGCTGTCTCTGTTTGATGATATGGAAGCGCAATAACAATTAGTCAGTATCGTCTTGGCAAATTACTGGACTATTACTGCTAATTAGTTCAATGGCCGACTACTGACCGTGCTGCTCATATGGTGAAACTCACCGGGCTGTAGGTTTATTGCGCAGCCAGCGAGGAGACCACTACCGGGCAGCGTTGCTGCGGTATTGGCAATCTCGATGCAGAGCATATGCTGGTAATCATTGGCGCCAAAACTCGATAAGCGCTTGGATTTTTCTGTCCAGGGGTTCCAAACAACGGCGCTATTGTTGCCGCTACTGTTCACGCTGATGACCCGCTGCCAGGCGTGATCGACAATATCGATCGTGGTATTGTCAATCGAAGCACTGGCGTCGGTATTCATGCTATAAATACGATCGACTTCAGTGTTCACTAAAATTTCACCGTGTTGCCTGTGTTGCGTCCACTCTTCGAGGCAGTCTATGTAGTTGTGCTGATCGAGGCCCAAGATGGTGGCTTTTTCAATGTCGCCCACGGCAAAGTAGCTGTGAAAGGCATTGCTAAAGTTGAAGTGCCTGTGGTCGCGGTTTTCAATGCTCAAGTTGTAGCTTAATTCAGCGCCAATGGAAAGTTGCAGTTGTAGCTGGCAGGCATAGGGCCACAGCGCCTGTGTGTCAGCTGCTATCGCCAGGGAAAAAGTCAATTCGGTGCGTTCGCCATTGCCGGTTTCAATAGTTTGCAATTGCCAGGGTAAGCTACGGGCCAAGCCGTGAGCTGGACCCTCGGTATGCCCAACGGATTGTTGAATGCTATCAGTGTTGTGTGACAACGGGCCAAACCAAGGCCAGCAAATTGGTACGCCACCGCGTAGGGCCTGGCCCTGTGCATAGTCGTTTAGTTCGCTGCACCAGATGGTGGGCTGTTGCCGACGTCGCTGGTAGTGGCTCAGCTGGGCGCCTTGCAAAAATACCGTTGCCTCAGCCTGTCGGTTTTCCACTCTCACCGCCAGTAAATCTCGGTGTAATTCGATATGGACGCCCGGTAGTTCACCAAACTGGCGATAGAGGTCTTGCATTTGTTCGGCAATATTGTGTGACATAGCATGTCCCTGTTGAATATTTAGTCTACTACTTAGTGGTGTGAAGTTGCTTTACTGGAAAAACTTAGGTGATGGCGCAGCTCACTTGTTACCTTGGCCATTACCCATTAAAATCCGCGCCTTTGCGTTGGCGCTGCGACATTTTACGGCGGAACCGCATTCAAGGCGAACATTGTTTGTGCCCAGTAATACGGTGCGATAAGTAACTGCCATTTCCCAGTTTCATTGAATATAAGAGTAATATTTGTGTCAGAACTGTTATTTTTACCCGGCCAGCGCTGGATTAGTAATACCGAGTCGGAACTGGGGTTGGGCATTGTTGTCGAGGTGGCCAACCGGCGAGTTGAAATAAGCTTTCCCGCCTCCGGGGAGAGGCGCACTTATGCCATGCTAAATGCGCCATTAACTCGGGTGCGTTATGAGGTTGGACAACAGATTCGCAGTGGCAGTGGCGTGGCGGTCGAAATTAACGACGTGGTCGACAATGGCGGACTACTAATCTATAGCGGTTTTGACGAACTCGGCGAGCAGCAAATTTTGCCAGAGCTGGACTTGGATAGTTTTGTGCAATTCAGCAAGCCCCAGGAGCGATTGTTTGCCGGACAGATTGACAAAAACCGCGCATTTCAGCTGCGCTGTACTACGCTTGAGCATATTCGGCAGCAACAGCAATCACCCGTGCGCGGCCTGCTCGGTCCCCGGGTACAGCTACTCCCTCACCAGTTATATATAGCCCAAGAGGCGGCCAACCGCTACGCGCCGCGGGTATTGCTGGCCGACGAGGTGGGGCTGGGAAAGACTATCGAGGCGGGGCTAATTCTTCACCAGCAATTGGTTAGTGGTCGTAGCAAGCGGGCGCTAATCGTGGTGCCAGACAGTTTGTTGCACCAGTGGTTGGTGGAGATGCTGCGCCGTTTCAATCTGTTGTTCACTATTTTGGACGAGGACCGCTGTCGGGGGTTGGAGGGCTCCGATGTTGGGCCCGAAGACGTCGACGACCCGCTGGCAGTGGATACCCAGCGTGACGAAGAAGCCATTAATCCCTTCGAGAGCGCACAGCTGGTGCTGTGCACCTTGTCGTTCCTAACTGAAAATCCAGTCAGGCACGCGCAAGCGCTGGCGGCACAATGGGATCTACTGATTGTCGATGAGGCCCATCACTTGCAGTGGCAGGAGCATCAGGTCAGTGCCGAGTATCGCGTTATCGATCAGCTTGCTGAGCAAGCGAGAGGATTGTTATTACTCACCGCCACACCTGAACAGCTGGGTGTCGAAAGTCATTTTGCCAGGCTGCGCCTACTAGACCCTGATCGCTATTTCTCTCTGGCGGATTTTGTCGCCGAACAACAGCAACTGAAACCGGTTAATGATCTGGTGCAGAGCTTGTTGGCCGAGGACGTAGAGGATCAATTGCAGCAAAATACAGAACTGCTCGATCGCTTGCAGGGCTACTTGGGGGGGGGCGCAGTGACGGCATTAACGGCGCAAATGGCTGAATCACCTGCAACGCCAGAGGCACAAGAGCAGCTGGCGGTTATACTTGACCAGCTGGTTAAGGCTCTGCTCGATCGCCACGGTACTGGACGGGTATTGTTCCGCAATACTCGATCTTCGGTGGCGGGATTTCCGGAGCGGCACTGTTACCCCTACCCGTTGGAGCGCCCCGCAGCTTATGTTAGTGCGGAAATGGCCCAGACTCAGTTGCCGCAAGCGCAATTATTGGCGCCGGAGTTACTAATAGGTGATCAGTGGCTTGCTGAGGACCCCCGAGTTCCCTGGTTAGTCGACTGGCTGAAGCAGCATCGTGAGGATAAAGTGTTGCTTATCTGCGCCAGGGCTCAGACTGCTCTGGAGCTGGAGGAGCACTTGCGTTTACGTCGGGGAATACAATCCTCAGTCTTTCACGAGGGCTTGTCATTGATCGCTCGAGATCGCTCGGCAGCTTATTTTTCCGACGACGAGGACGGTGCTCAGGTATTAATTTGTTCCGAAATAGGAAGCGAAGGGCGCAATTTTCAATTTGCTCACCATCTTGTGCTGTTTGACCTGCCGCTAAATCCAGACTTGCTAGAGCAGCGTATCGGGCGCTTGGATCGGATTGGCCAGCGCCATTCAGTGGCCATCCATGTGCCTTATTATCAACACAGTGCACAGCAAGTTTTGATGCGCTGGTACCAAGAGGGTATGGGTGCTTTCGAACGAACTTGCGCCGTTGGTCCTGCTCTCTATCAACAGTTTAAAACCCAGCTAGATTATTGCTTGCAACATCCGGCGGAACTCGATGCGCAAAATGACTTAATAGCGCAGGTGCAAGAGCGCAGCCAGCAAATGCTAGTAGTGTTACAGCAGGGCCGCGATCGACTACTGGAACTCAATTCCTGTAACGCCGCGCTGGCGGAGGAAATTGTGGGTGATATGATCGAGCAGGAGCGTCGCCAGGAGCTCTCTTCCTATATGGAACAGATATTTGATCAATTTGGGGTCGAGCAGGAACAGCTTAGTGCCTCAAGTTTTGCGGTTAGGCCCGGCGATCATATGGTGACGCACTCTTTTCCTGCACTGCCAGAAGATGGTATCAGTGCTACCTATTCGCGGGAGGTGGCCCTGTCCAGAGAGGATTTACAATTTATCAACTGGGAGCACCCCATGGTAAGTGGGGCAATGGATTTGGTACTGAGTGGCGAATACGGCAATACCGCTTTTTGCACGTTAAAATTGCCGCCGCTAAAAGCGGGTACCTTATTATTGGAAGCGATTTATGTGCTGCATTGCAGTGCACCGGCGGAGATGCAGTTACAGCGGCACTTACCGCTGACAACCCTACGTATTGTGATTGACGGCAATGGTACGGATCTCAGTCATGTATTGACAGCGGGTCATTTAAACCGCCTTGGCCAAAAGGTTCACCGGCGCAGTGCCCAGGAACTGATCGCTCACACCCGGGTTCAACTTAGCACAATGATAGGCCAGGCTGAGAGTTTGGCTGAAGCTAAGAAAGGCGCCATTGTCGACGCTGCACAAGCCAGTATGGAGACTGAGCAGCACGCAGAGCTACAGCGTTTGCAGGCACTAGCCCAAGTAAATCCCAATATTCGCAGGGAGGAGGTGGACTTTCTTACCGCTATCGGCAGTCGCTCGGCCCGTTATATTCAGGGTGCGCAGCTCAAGTTGGATGCGATTAGAGTGGCTTTAGTGACTTAGGGTTGGTTGTGCTGCTGGGGTGGGCACTTGTTGCGCCGTACGCTTTCGCGGCGCATAACACGGTTGCTGTAAAAGTACCGGTCAATAGAGCCCGGCTGGCCATGATTTTGGTGATGGTCAGTGTTTTGGATCAGCTCAAAAGCAGTTTTAAATCATCGAGTTGTTCTTGGGCCTGCAGGATAAACTGCTGTAGCTGTTCGCCGCTCAATTGGCGGTTTTCTAGTTTGTTAAAGGCCTGCACCTGCTCCATTGCTGGTACCTCAATGGAAAAGTCTGGCTCGTTATTGGCCGCGAATAGCAGCGAGACCTGAACGAGGTCGCAGTAGTCAAACACTGGGCTATCTTGTTGCCCACTTGTTTCCAGTCCCCGTTGCCAGTTGCCAGACTCCTTTGCGGCGATAATTAATTCTTGGCTAAATCCCCACTCGGTTAAAACCATTTCCCCCAGCTCACCGCTTAAACTTACCAATAGCTGATCCAGCTGCTCCTCATTGCTGGACAGATCGGAGAATCGTTCGGCGTAGGCGAGCAAGACGACCTCGCCGATATTGTGAATCAGTCCAGCCAGAAGGGCCTCTTCTTCATTAAAACCGGGTAGTTGTTGCGCCAGTATATAGCAGTAAGCGGAGGCCATCATACTGCGGCGCCAAGACTTCTGCATGCGCTGTTGAAAGACGTTAGACTTGGTCTTAAATAATGCCAATACGGCAAAGCTGGTAACCATTTGTTTGGTGGTAATGAGTCCCAGCCTAGCGATAGCAGACAGTGTGCTGTCGCACTGGTTGACGCCACGATACATGGCACTATTGGCCGATTTGATGAGTTTGGCGGCAATGGATGGATCAGAATTGACCAGTTTGGCTAAATCGGCCATGTGAAAGTCGGGTTGCTCTATCAACTTGCGAATACGCAGCGCTACTTCTGGCAAACTGGGTAGTACAAAACGGCCTGAATTGAGCTCTTGCTTAAACTCATACAGCAGTGAGCTACCCTCGCTACCGGCATTTTGTTGCGTTTCCTGCATCAACAGGCTGTTCTCGGAGCCCCGGGAGCTTCGTTGTAGCTCGTCTAAAACCGAGGCTGCTATAACAAAGTAATGAATAGGTGCAGCCGCAACAGCGCTGTACATACGGGGGCGGAGTCGGGCAATGGGAAAGTACGCATTGTTATCATTCATGTTGAATGTTTTTTCCCTGCCGTCTCTGGCCAGCAGTCGAACCGAGCCGCTCACCAGGTAATATTCATCGGAATCGTAATCCCCATGTTCAAACAGGCTAAACCCCTTACTGGCCGTTTTTATTTGAATATCCTTGGCCAACGTCTGCAGCAGCGTGCTGTCGATAGCGTCGAAGGGGGAGTATTTGGGCAATAACTCCATCAAAAGTGCGGCTTCGGATTTACTCATTACTGATCCATAGTTCTGAAATGTTAGTGTGTTTTTATATGCTAGGGCGGTGTTTACGCCACCTGCAGGTTTGAATCGCGGTTCGAGGCTGAATACAATTCGCTAGTATATAGTAGATAGTGAGCAGTTATTCAATCGGTTTGCAAATTATTGGGGATGTTAGTCGATCGCTACCCGGCCCCGCAGCGTTTTGGTTTTTCCTCGTTGGTTTTTACTATCCATGCGCCGCCGCCGTGAGGATCGGCTCGGCTTGGTTGCTCGCCGTGTCGGGTTGACTGTAGTGGCTTTCAGAATAAGCTCTCGCAGACGTTGTAAGGCATCTTCTCGGTTTTTTTCCTGGGTTCTGTGTTGTTGGGCTTTAATCACTATGATCCCGTCTTTGTTAATGCGCTGGTCGCGAAAGGACAATAGTCGACTCTTGTGAAATTCGGGTAAAACAGAGGCTTTTATGTCAAAGCGAAGGTGAATTGCCGAGGACACCTTGTTGACGTTTTGGCCGCCAGGTCCCTGCGCCCTAATGGCGTTGTACTCTAGCTCTGCGCTAGGAATGGTGATGTTGTTGGTGATTATTAACATAACTGTCTGCTGTTGCAGTGACGGCCGTAAGAGTCGCAGTCACAGGGGTTGTTAGGTGAAACAAAATGCGGTCACACCGACCTTGCTAGGGATAATCTATTGGCCGGCCACGCAGGGGTTCAATAATGTCGTGCGCCTGAAAGTTTTCATTAGCAGGCATGTGCGGCTCTTCGAGGCTATAGAGGGGCGCTTTATAGCCTGTGACAGTGATTAGCGGCCTGTTATCATAGTCGTCGTAGGTCTGTTGGCATCACTTGGCTCTACGTAGTTGTACCCATTACCTTAACACAGACCCTTGATCATCGCGACGGCAGTGGATAATGGCTTTATTTTCTCGCTGACAGTAAAATGGAGTATTAACATCATCCAAAGGGAGCGCTCTGTCGATGGCAGGTTCACTGCAAGATCAACTATTACAGGCTGGCTTGGCCGATAAGAAGAAGGCCAAAAAAATTGACAAAGACAAGCGCAAGCAGGCCAAGGTACAACGTCGTTCTAAAGATGAACTTGTCGACGAGACCAAGTTGCAGTTACAGCAGGCACGACGGGAAAAAACCCAGCGCGACCGTCAGTTAAACGAACAGAAAAATGCCGAGCAACAGCAAAAGGCCATCGCAGCCCAGGTCCAGCAGTTGATTGAGGTCAACAGGTTGTCTCGATCAGGGGCGGAGCTTGCCTACAATTTCAGCGACGGCAATAAGGTCAAGAAAATTCTGGTTGATAAAACCATGTTAGAGCAATTGAGTAGAGGTCGGCTGGCGATAGTCTCGCTGGCGCAGAAATACGAGGTAGTGCCGGTAGCGGTGGCCGAGAAAATTGCCCTGCGGGAACCGGACAAAGTTGTTGTTTGCAATGAACGAGAAGCTGGCAGTGTCGACGAAGACGATCCCTATGCCGATTTCCAGATACCGGATGACTTGATGTGGTAGTGGCTCTGTTTACAGCTGTACTCGCTAAGCCGGTAGCTACTATTATTAAAGGCGACTAGGGCCAGTCATGATTAATTTAAGTGATATCGCCATCATAATGGTGTTTGTGCCTTTTTGCCTGTTGTGGTGGAATGCCCAGGGTGTAAAACAAGCGGCGCTGGTGGCCACAAGAAACTATTGTAAGAAAATGGAAGTACAGCTACTCGATGACGTGGTATCGCTGCGAGGCTTTTGGTTTAAGCGCAACAAGCGTGGTTCACTGCAGTTGTGGCGCTCATACAACTTTGAATTTACTGCCACTGGCGACGAGCGCTACGGTGGTCAAATTGTTCTAATCGGTCGTCAGATTGAGTTAATTGAGCTCGCACCCCACCGTTTAAACTAGGTTTTTGCGGCGCTCAGACGGCGAACAGTATTCCCTCACACTGCGTTCACGGTATAATATTCTCTATGACAGCCATTAAACGCACACGCCTAAGCCCACAAGACAGACGAACACAGCTGTTAGATTGCGCGCAATTGATCATCCTCGAGCAGGGCTTTAATAGCTTCACCATGGATGGCCTGGCAACAGCCGCAAGCATTAGCAACCCTTTGGTCTACAAGTATTTTTCCAGCCGACTCGCACTGTTGCAGGAGTTATTACTGCGCGAATTTGAGCGTTATTATAGTCAGATTGAGCATCAGCTTGCCCGTGTCGACGATTTCGAACAATTGCTTGTCATTGTCGTCGGAGTCAACTTTGAAGAGGTTTCCAGGGGCAGTATCATGCATATTCTGCGCAAACAGCCCGATGTCAATGTGGCAATGGAGGCGCGGGCAGCAAAAAAGTTAAATCAATACGGCTCATTTCTGGTGGAAGAGCTGAAACAGCATTTTTCGCTGCCTGTCGCCGAGGCGAGAACTGCGGTGGCAATAGCCTCCGGTGCATCCCAGGCGGCGGCGGAGCACTACAGTCGCTTTGGTGGTGACAAAACTCAACTTATCAAAGACACTGTTCAATTTATCATCTGTGGTATTAGCGGTTTGGCCAAAAACGCAGCTAGCAGCCAGACTGATCCCCGAGACCATTAGCATTGAGTAATAGTCGTTAGTTCTATCTTTTATCGCCAAGCCTTTAGTATCACCTTTAAAAAAGCCCAAGGCATCGCTTTTTTCAGGAAGGCACTGGAGTCGTTACACTGTGGCGCTGTCGTGGGTTATAGCGGGTTTGTTATCACAACGTACAGGGCTGTTATGTGGTCTAGTTAACTCGGTACCGGCCCGCTTAATCTGCCGGTGAGTCGGCGGACCTGAGGGGGTCGATGATTGATTCTAGGCCATTAATTCGTATCTCCAAACATAGCTGTAGCAGCATGCCAAGCTTGCCTTGGGGGAACTCTCGCTTTGCAAACCACAGCAAATACTCCTCCGGTAGGTCGATCAGTAGCTGGCCTCGGTATTTTCCAAAGGGCATTGCCATGGTCGCGATTTTTATCAGATCTTGTTGCTCGAACACCACCCGCTCCTGTTTAGCTGTTCGTTTGTTCTGTGTGGCTCTAGTCGCTGTCGGGCTTATCGCCGGTCGTGGAGGGAGCACTGATAGAACGCTGTAATTGTTGTTTTAAGGATTGTGGAATGCGTTTAAGTGTCAGAGAGCCCGACTGTGGGTCGTAGACGATGTCTTCACCAAACATTTCGGAGGAAAAGCTGATACTCATATTGTTGTCGCGGCCAAAATAACGGACATAGCGTTTGAGGCTGCTGCGGTCGGTATATATTTCTGCTTTTGGCGTTTGTTGCCGGGTGCTAACAAAGCTTGAAAACTCGGTGGGGGACGACTCGTCGAGCTGGTTGGATATTTCTTCAAATACCACCGGTCGCCCCTGTTTATCCTGTTCTAGGCAGTAGTCCAGAATCTTGCCTCGATACTCACTGACCTTGTCCTCGGCAATAGATTCGCTGTATTGATCGACGATAGCTAGAAACTCTCCGGTGTCTTCGGCCAGGTCGACTCCGTTGGAAAAGCCGATGGCAGCAGTAAAGGCTTCACTGAGATGTTTGTTGCCCTTGGCCGCCATTAGCGACAAATACTTTTGCGAATCGAGTTCCAGCCATTCCTGTAGGTAAATTTTAGTCGCGTACTGCAGCTTAGTGGTGTCGACAAAGCGGGCGCTGGCCACATCAAGGTTGCTGTCGATATGATTTGCATCGATATGATTCACCCAGAATACGTAGAACAAATCCTGTTCCAATACCGTTTCCAGGGCGATAAGTAAGTGTGCGCTAAAAACCTCGTCATTGGCTGCATATATATGCTGAAAGTGCTCTAGCAAGCGCAGGCTGATACTGGCGAAGGTCGCCTTGCCCTGTTGCTGTTCTTTTAGCCATTGCGGCAAGGGATTGTCATCGCCATCTCGGTTAAAGTGCCCGTATTGCTTCTGGCTGCTGCGCTGGTAAGTCTGCTTGAGTTGTTCGATAAGCGAGTGAATAGGTCCGGTGCTGGTATTTTCCTGCTCTCGGTTGGACACGCTAATTTCGGTGCCTGGTGCGCTGCGTTCTATCTGGTGAATGATGCAGTGTTTTAAAGTCATGATGTGCCAGTTGCTGAGTGTGAGCCGAGCCGCCCTCTGGCGGCTGTCGATTGAGTCTTTTAATGGGCATTAAATATTTGGATGGAATAACCACTATCCAGGGCATCTTTCAGCGCCTGATCAGCATCGATAAGTTTCTGGTTTTGCAAGAAAGGTGCGTCGATAAGCTTGCGTTTTTCGATTTTGGGATTAGTGAAGCCCTGCTGTAATAAATAGAGCCGACACAGTTGCTCGGCGCCAAACAGGTCTTTGAAGTTGATATAGACGATAAATGGGACTTCATCCCCGGCTTTAAAGTCGCCCAGTGCTTTGTCAGTGTTAGCGTTTGCTGAAAATACGTACATCGATACCTTGCCTTGTCAGATTGTTAAACAGAACAGGGCGATTGTAGCACGTAACAGAAGTAGTGTATTTGTGAAAAAAGAGGCTGGATAAGCAATGTGGTTTGGTGGCTCTCCAGCCCCAAGAGGGGCGAAGTACTGAGCTGTTGTACATTCCAGTACCGTTGTGCAGTAGCGTGTGTCTCAGAGTAATGACTCAGGCTGCTTGATCCCAATGCTGCGCTAATGCGCTGCTGCGGACAAAGTACTCTGCGGGGAAGCAGCGGCCAGCGCTGTCGATCGAGGCTGCGTGCACGATGGCCTGAATCTCGCCGGATTGGTCATAAATTGCTGTTTCGAAACCCTTGCCCTCGACGCTCGTGCTTGGCAGGTCAGCTAGGTGCTGGCGAAATTGCCGATAGTCTACTGGAGTGAAAACGCGTTTTGCGCCATTTTTTTCACTGCCGCGACGAATATTGATATAGCTGTCCAAGTCTTGTTTTAGTGTAGGGAAACGCATCGTGTGACTCTCCGCTGTGTTATGTTTGAGTGCTGTCGGTTAATTGTTGTCAGTCCTGTATTAATAAACATGTCTGTATTAATAATCAGTACTGTATGTAGATACAGCTTAGTGGTTTTTGTCGCTTGCGCAAGCGAATTGGGGAATAAATTTTCAAATTGAGGTAAATGAATGCTAGCTTGGTGTCGGGAGATTGTCATTTGTTATGTAAATCAATGGCTTATAGTTATTGGTGACGGTGACGGTGGTGGTATTGATTGGGGTGTCTGCTCTGCCCGTACGCTGCAGTATCCGCGTTACGGGTGGGCACCCAGTAACATTTCTGGGTAGTGGTAACTTTCCGTCACTTCGTTGCCCTGAAGCGATAATAGATGGATATCAAATCCCCACAGTTGGTGTAAGTGTTTTAATACTTGCAAGGTATCTTTGCCTAGCGGTTTTCGGTTGTGTTGATAGTGTTGTAAGTGCATGGCACGGTTACCGCGAATGTCGATGTTATTGACTTGCAGATTGGGCTCCCGGTCGCCCAAATTGTACTGTCCGGCCAATTGTTCTCGAATAATGCGATAACCCGCTGCGTTGTGGATCGCCGTTATTTCTATATGCGGTTCTTGGTCGTCGTCTTTGGCGCAGAATAGTTTTAAATCGCGAATGACTTTTGGCGATAGAAACTGCAGTACAAAACTCTCGTCCTTAAAATTGCGCATGGCAAATTGCAGGGTTTGCTGCCAGGGCGAACCGGCGATATCGGGGAACCACTGGCGGTCTTCCTTGGTGGGGTGCTCGCATATGCGCCGCAGATCCGACATCATGGCAAAACCCAGGCAGTAGGGGTTGATTCCGCTATAGTGGGGACTGTCAAAAGGGGGTTGGGCAATAACACTGGTATGAGATTGAAGGAACTCCAGTATAAATGCATCGTTAACCAGGCCTCGGTCGTACATTTCATTGAGGATGGTATAGTGCCAGAAACAGGCCCAGCCCTCGTTCATCATTTGTGTTTGTCGTTGCGGGTAAAAATATTGGGCGGTTTTTCGAACAATACGGATGACTTCCCGTTGCCAGGGTTCGAGTAACGGTGCGTTTTTCTCAATGAAATACAGCAGGTTTTCCTGGGGTTCCAGCGGAAAGGGGGCCGGCGTGCTATCCTCGCAATCGGTTTTACTACCGGGAATAGTTCGCCACAGATCGTTGACCTGACGTTGTAATTGTTCCTCGCGCTGTTGCTGTTGCAAAGCCTCTTTTTCGGCGGATATTGGATGCGGGCGCTTGTAGCGATCGACACCGTAGTTCATCAGTGCATGACAGGAATCCAGCAGTGCTTCGACCTCACTTTCGCCGTAGCGCTGTTCGCAAAGATTGATGTAGTTTCGAGCAAACAGCATATAGTCGATAATGGAGTCGGCCTCGGTCCAGGTTCGAAACAAGTAGTTGCCTTTAAAGAATGAATTGTGACCATAGCAGGCGTGAGCGATGACCAAGGCCTGCATGGTCATGGTGTTTTCTTCCATTAAATAGGCGATGCAGGGGTTGGAATTGATGACTATCTCATAGGCCAGTCCCATTTGCCCGCGGCGGTAATTATGATCGATTGCGGCAAAGTGTTTGCCATAAGACCAGTGATGATATTGCATCGGCATGCCCGAAGATGAATAGGCATCCATCATTTGCTCGGCGCTAATAATTTCGATTTGATTGGGGTAAGTGTCCAGGCCAAAATCCTTGGCTATGGTATCAATGGCTTCTTCGTATTGCCTGATTAGGCTAAAACTCCAGTCGGAATCGGTGGAGATGAAATGGCCTTTCGGTCCCGCTGCTTTCATGACTGGCGCCGCGCAAAAAGTTGCCGAAATACGGGGTAAATGTCGCTGGCGTCGGCGATATTTTGGATGGCAAATACATCGGGAAATTGCTGCGCCAATAACTGGTATTGATGCCATAGGTTTTGCGGTTCACGGCTAGTTATTTCTATATAGGAAAAATACTGTAACTGAGGTAAAATGCTCTGCTCTAACAGTGCTGCACAAGTACTTGAATCGTTGTTCCAGTTGTCGCCATCGGAAGCCTGCGCACCGTAAATATTCCACTCGGCGACCGGGTAGCGTTCGTCCATTATTGTATTCATGAGTTTTAATGCACTGGACACGATGGTACCCCCTGTCTCTCGTGAGTAAAAAAACTCCTCTTCGTTGACTTCCTTGGCGCTGGTGTGGTGACGAATAAAAACCACATCGGTGTGATCATAATTTCGCTGTAAAAATAAATACAAGAGAATAAAAAACCGCTTGGCTAACTCTTTGGTCGCTTGGTCCATTGATCCGGACACGTCCATGATACAAAACATCACCGCCTTAGAGCTTGGTAAAGGTTGTTTGGTACTTAAGTTGTACTTAATGTCAAAGGAGTCGATAAAGGGTATCCGCTTCAACTTAAGTTCTATTGCGGCAATTTTCTTCTCCAGTGCTTTTATTTTTTCATGGTCTTGTGTGCCGTGACTCTCGAGTTGCAGTAGTGTTTGTTTTAGTTCTTTCAACTTTTTCTTGGATGCGCTGCCTAAGGCGATTCGCCTGGCATTGGCAGTTTTAAGTGAGCGGACAATATTGATTTGGTTGGGCGTGCCGGAGGTGGTATAACCCGCACGGCGGTAGACAAATGTTTCGCCGCCCATGAGTTCGCGCTTGACAAGGTTGGGTAATTCCAGATCTTCAAACATAAAATCCAGAAATTCACTGTGGCTGATTTGAAACACAAAATCATCTAGTCCCTCGCCGCCGTCACTGGCTTGGTGGCCACTGCCATTGCCGCCGCCGCTACTTCTGGGCAAAGTGTCGCCGGGGACAAACTCTTTGTTGCCAGGGTGAATAGTGCTGCGTTCGCCGCCAGTGCCGTGACTAAATACAGGTTCTTTTACGTCGCGGTCAGGAATGGATATTTTTTCGCCGCTGTTTATATCGGTTATCGAACGTTTGTTAATCGCGTCGGCTACAGCCTGTTTGATGTGTTTTTTATAGCGACGCAGAAAGCGCTGTCGATTGACAGTGCTCTTGTTCTTTCCATTGAGGCGACGATCTATTAAATAGCTCAAAGCAAGATCCCCAGGTTCTTTTCGATAAGGCGGGCTATTGCGACTTACGGACTCGCAGATACCATTCCGACAGCAAACGCACCTGTTTTTCGGTATAGCCACGCTCCACCATGCGCACGACAAAATCGGTGTGTTTACTCTGGTCATCTGTTGAGGCTTTGGCATTGAAGGAAATCACCGGCAATAAATCCTCGGTGCTGGAAAACATCTTTTTTTCGATAACAGTGCGCAGTTTTTCGTAGCTGCTCCATACTGGATTTTTACCATCGTTGTTGGCCCGTGCGCGCAATACGAAATTGACAATTTCGTTGCGAAAATCCTTGGGGTTGGATATGCCGGCGGGTTTTTCTGTTTTTTCCAGTTCTTCGTTGAGGGCGGGACGATCAAGAATCTCACCGGTTTCCGGGTCGCGGTACTCTTGATCCTGAATCCAAAAGTCGGCGTAAGTGACATAGCGGTCGAAAATGTTTTGCCCGTATTCAGAGTAGGATTCAAGATAGGCGGTTTGAATTTCCTTGCCGATAAAATCAATGTAGCGGGGGGCCAGGTGCTCCTTAATAAAACCTAGATAGCGGTCGCCAATTTCCGCGGAGAACTGTTCCTGCTCAATTTGTTGCTCCAATATATACAGTAAATGCACCGGATTGGCGGCTATCTCGATAGGGTCGAAATTGAATACCCTGGCTAATATTTTGAACGCGAAGCGAGTGGAGAGACCGTTCATGCCTTCGTTGACCCCGGCGTTGTCAACGTATTCCTGCAGACTCTTGGCTTTGGGGTCGGTGTCCTTAAGACTGTCGCCGTCGTAGACGCGCATCTTGGAATAAATGTTGGAGTTTTCCGGTTCAATCAGCCGCGATAATACCGAAAATTGCGCCAACATTTTTAAGGTGTCCGGGGCGCAGGGGGAATTGGCCAATGAGCTGTTTTCCAGCAGTTTTTCGTAGATACGAATTTCTTCTGATACCCGCAGGCAATAGGGTATCTTGACAATATAGACGCGGTCGATAAACGCCTCGTTATTTTTGTTATTCTTAAACGACTGCCACTCTGATTCGTTGGAGTGGGCCAAAATAATACCGTCGAAGGGGATGGAACTTAGCCCTTCAGTGCTATTGTAATTGCGCTCTTGGGTGGCGGTTAGTAGCGGGTGCAGTACTTTAATGGGTGCCTTAAACATTTCGACAAATTCCAAAATCCCCTGGTTTGAGCGACACAGGCCCCCGGAAAAGCTGTAGGCATCAGGGTCATTTTGGGGGAAATCTTCCAGTTTTCGAATATCGACCTTGCCCACCAATGAGGAAATGTCCTGGTTGTTTTCATCCCCAGGTTCGGTTTTGCTAATGGCAATTTGGTCAAGCCGAGAGGGATACAGTTTAACCACTTTGAACTGGCTAATATCGCCGCCATACTCGTGCAGTCGTTTGACCGCCCAGGGTGACATGACACTGTTGAGGTAGCGCTCGGGGATATGGTATTCATCGAGCAAAATCGAGGCGTCTTCCGAGGGGTCGAACAGGCCAAGGGGGGATTCAAACACCGGCGAGTCCTTTAGGCAGTAAATGGGTTCGCACTCCATCAGCGCCTTTATTTTTTCGGCCAGAGATGATTTCCCTCCGCCTACGGGTCCCAATAAATACAATATTTGCTTGCTCTCCTCCAAACCCTGGGCGGCGTGGCGGAAGTAGGCAACAATGCTCTCAATGGCGTTCTCCATGCCATAAAACTCTTCAAAGACGGGGTAGCGTTTAATTAATTTGTTGGAAAATATACGACTCAATCGTGGGTCGTTGGTGGTATCGACCAATTCCGGCTCACCGATGGCTAGCAATAGCCGTTCGGCAGCGCTGGCGTAAACTGACGGGTCGTTTTTACAGAGCTGTAAATAGTCTTGCAGTGAGTATTCTTCCTGCGCAGTGGAGTCGTAACGCTCTCGGTAGTGACTAAATATTCCCATAAAATTCACCTTACTCCTTAATCGCTATAAAACGGGACGTATCGGTGGCTGGCAGTCGTAGGACAACAATATCTCCAAAATCTGTAGGAAATACCGCTGCGTAGCCAATGCTTTCATAATGTAAGCATAGCGAAAAAAACAGAGACTGTTGTGAAGTTTTTCGTGTTTTGCGTGAGTGAGGAGTAGAAGATGGGTGGTAGCGGTAATTTGAGCGGCTCTTGTCGTTCGATAACTAACAGTAGATAGTGGCAAAATCCCGCTAACAACACCCTGGCAAGGGCTGGTCTGGAGTTGAATGGAATTTTTTTAACTTATTCTTCGACCCATTCCCAGCGCAGGGGTTCACCAAAATCATCATATATCATTTTCTTCCTAGGCTTGCGTTTTTTAGGCTTTTTTATCTCGCTCTGGGCCTTGCGCCGCTGATCGATAGCCGCGATGACCTCGGTGACATAGGTGCGCTCGGTCCGAGGTTGTTGGAAGGCGGTAGATTGCGGCTTGAGTGGACCCTGTGGTGACTGTCGCCCACTGGTGCCCCGCTCTACTTCATTGATGGAGCCGCCGTGGTTGAGAAACGCCTCTACCTGACATTCTATATCGGTGCGGATGTTGGCTTTGCTAATCGGTTTTTTCACGCGGTTCCTGCCAAATGTAGTCGGGTCGGCAACAGGTCCCTCAACATTCCTGTTTGCTTAGACTCCAATAGCATAGCAGATTGATGGGATTGCGTGTTTTGCCTTGGCTGTTCTCCATCTGGCGGCCGCTATTTAGCCCCCATCGCTGGTGCGAATGTCACTCTGTTGAATGCGCCACATATCGGCGTAGCGACCATCGTTCATCAGTAATTGCTGGTGTGTGCCCTGTTCCACTACTTGCCCGTGATCCAATACCACAATATTGTCGGCGTCGACGATAGTCGACAGACGGTGGGCGATGACCAGGCTGGTGTGGTCGCTGGAAATGTCGTTAATTGCACGCAAAATTGCCTGTTCAGATTTGCTGTCGAGAGAGGATGTCGCCTCGTCGAAGACTAAAATCGCCGGTCGCTTTAAGATGGTGCGGGCGATGGCTACACGTTGTTTTTCCCCGCCGGACAGTTTCAGCCCGCGCTCCCCCACCTTGGTATCGCGGCCCTCGGGTAATTGACTGATAAAGTCGTCGAGGTGGGCTAGGCTAATCGCATCTTCGACCTCGGTGTCGGTGGCCGAGGGCAGTCCATAGCGAACATTCTCGAACAGCGAGTCGTTAAATAATACCGTGTCCTGGGGCACTATGCCGATAGCCTGTCGCAGAGAGTGCTGGCTGACTTGACTAATGTCCTGGTCGTCAATGGTAATGGTGCCGGCGTTGGTATCGTAAAAACGAAACAGTAATTTGACCAGGCTCGACTTGCCGGCACCGCTGGCGCCGACCACCGCAACCTTTTCTCCGGGGTTAATACATAGGTCGACCTGTTGCAATATACGTCTATTACTGTGGTACTGGAACGAAACCTTGTCAAATACAATGCGGGCGCGCCGCAGCTGTAATGCAGGGGCATTATCGATGTCTTTCACTTTGCTTTCGATTGCCATTAGTTCCAACATTTTTTCGATATTGGCCATGGAGCCCTTTATTTCTCGGTATACGAAGCCGAGGAAATTCAGTGGCATAAAAAGTATCATCATATAAGAATTAACCGCGACAAAATCGCCGATGCTCATCTCACCGCTGCTGACCTTGGCGGCGGCGAGCCACACCATGGCGGTGGTGGCCGCCGCTATGATTAGGGCCTGTCCGGAATTGAGGCTTAGCAATGACAATCGATTTTTTCGTCGCGCCTGCTCCCAGCGTTCTAGCTCACGGTCGTAGCGGTTGGACTCAAACTCTTCGTTAGTGAAATACTTAACTGTTTCGTAATTTAGCAGGCTGTCGACCGCACGGCTGTTACTGGAGGAGTCGGCCAGATTGGCTTCGCGTACAAACTTGGTGCGCCACTCGGTGGCTATCACAGAAAAGGTGATATACAAAGCGACCGATACCAGGATGATTAGGGCAAAACTAGGGCCGTAGTTATAAAATAATATGGCGCTAATCATCACGATTTCAATCAGCGTTGGCACGATATTGAAGATAAAAAAGCGCATCAAAAAGCTGATGCCAGTGGTGCCGCGCTCGATGTCGCGGGACAGTCCACCAGTACGACGGTTGAGGTGAAAGTCCAGATCGAGTTCATGCATATGACGGAAAACTCGCAGCCCAATACGGCGCATCGCCCGCTCGGTAACCCGGCCAAATAGCGTGTCACGAATTTCCCCCATCAGCACGTTGATAAAGCGTGCGAAGCCATAAATAACAATCAGCCCTATCGGGATAGTGATCAGGGCAGGGCTTGCGATTACGTCACCAGATTCCAATGTTTGGGCATCGACTATAAGCTTGAGCAGGTAGGGACCGATAACATTGGCGGCCTTGGCCACCACCAGACAACTGAGGGCCAGGCCTACCCGGCCTCGGTGATCGAGCAGGTAGGGCCAAATAACCTTGAGTACCTGCCAGTTGATCGTCTGCCCTGGTTCGTTAGAATAATTGCCGTGTTGCATATATTGGCGCCGCTCTGGGTGTCTTGGGGTCGCCAAGTATACACAATCAGCTTGCAAAAACGTCTTTTCCCGGTCGTTGCTGCCGCTGTCGGCCGATTCGCTGGAGATTCACATTCTGGTTGGCTGCAGCAACACTGTTAGTGCTGCGAGTAAAGCCGGTGGCGTAGTACGCTGGTGGGTGTCTGTTTACGTGGCTAAGGGCGCCGATAGTGTGCCGATCGTAGAATACGGGATCATCTATAGGCTACCGACGACGTTCAGGGCGTTATCCGGGGAAAACTTGTGCTAGAATCGCATTTTTCTATCAATCTAACCATCACCCGGTTGCAGGGTGCATATTAAGAGAGCGTTATGTCTGAGAAATATACCACTATACAACAGCGTGTCAGTTACGGTATTGGTCGTCAAATGGGTGATCAATTGGCCGACAATCCCTTTGACGGTATTGATGCCAATGCGGTTGCCGAAGGTGTTGTCGACGCGCTAAGCGGCACGGCCAGTCCGATTGAACCGGCGCTGTTAGAAGCCGCATTTAATGAGATTCACCAGCAAATTCAGGCTAAACAAGCTGAACAGAGTAAGGCCCAATCCGCCGAGGGCGACGCTTTTTTAGCGGAAAACGCCAAGCGCGATGACATTACTGTCACCGATAGCGGCCTGCAATATGAAGTGATGAATGCCGGTGACGGCGACAAGCCGCTAGCCTCTTCAACTGTTCGAACGCACTATCATGGCATGCTTATCGATGGCACCGTATTCGATAGTTCGGTTGACCGCGGTGAGCCAACTGAGTTTCCGGTTAACGGCGTTATTGCCGGTTGGACCGAGGCACTGCAGATGATGGGGGTTGGTTCAAAATGGCGTTTGTACGTGCCCTATCAACTGGCCTACGGAGAGCGTGGTGCCGGTGGTGCCATCGGTCCCTATGCGGCGCTGATTTTCGAAGTTGAGCTGTTGGCAGTGGTTAGCTAGGGATTTGATGGGTAGCCACAGCGGCTACCGATGCGTTACCGAGCTAAGGGCTGTCTGCAGAGGCAGCCCTTTCTTTTGGGGTCACCCCAATGACAGATATTTCAACAGACTAATCGTGCCTACGTTGTCAGTAGATCCGGAATAAGTAGTAGAGAAACTATGTGGTTTAAAAATTTACAGGTATACCGTTTTACCAAAGACTTCGATCTATCTGCCGAGCAGTTGGCAGCTGCGCTTGAGGCCACAGCTTTCACACCCTGTGGCAGCCAGGACCCGTCGCGCTACGGTTGGGTACCGCCAATCGGTCGGCTGGCCAATGGCGAAGAGGGGGAGGAGTACGTGCACAGTGCCAACGGCTATATGATGATTTGCGCAAAACGGGAAGACAAGATTTTGCCCGCCGCGGTTGTCAACGAGCAGATGGAGCTGCAGGTGCAATTAATTCAACAAGAACAAGGCCGCGGTGTCGGCCGCAAAGAACGGCAAACGCTTAAAGAGGAAATCACCTTTAGCCTACTGCCCAGGGCGTTTAGCAAGTCTTCCAAACACTTTGCCTATATCGCCCCCAAGGAGGGACTGTTGATCATTGATGCCTCATCCGCTAGCCGAGCTGAGGACTTAATGAACTGCCTGCGAGACTCTATTGACAGCCTACCCGTTATTCCACTCACGGCAAAAAATATGCCCCAGCAGGTGATGACCGACTGGTTGAAGAACGGTGAGGTAGCCTCCGGTTTTTCTCTGGGCCACGAGTGCGAGTTGCGTGACCCCAGCGACGAAGCCGGTGTTATTCGCTGCAAGCACCAGGAGTTGGATTCTGTCGACATTAATAACCATATTAAAAGTGGTATGTATGTCAGTAAGCTGGGGCTTTGCTGGGACTCAGGGGTCGAGTGTGTTATCGACGATACGCTGGCTATCAAACGCCTTAGCTTCGGCGATATCGTGCAGGAAAAGGCTGGCCAAATTGATACCGACAGTGCTGCCGAGCAATTTGATGTGGACTTCTCCATTATGACCCTGACTTTGTCGGGTTTTATTAGCGCGTTGACCACTGCCTTTGGCGGTGAAAATACGGCGGAGGCAGAGGCGGCCAGCCTGTAGTTAGTGGCATAGCCTTAATAACATAGCCGTTACTGATCGCGACGTTAACAAGCACAGAGAGCTATCGATGATTAAACATATAATACTATTTAGACTGAAAGACGAGGTAGATGGGCGCAGTAAGGAGGAGAATATCGTTAAGGCCAAGGCTCTGATTGAGGGCATGAACGGTAAGATCCCCGGGCTGATCAAGGTTGAGTTGGGTGTCGATTACTCCGCCACCGCCGATTCTGTTGATGTGGCCCTGTACTCGGAACTAGAGTCCAGAGCGGCGCTAGAGGTCTATGCACAGCATCCGGTGCATACCGCAATATTGCCTTTCGTGCGCTCGATCTTTGAACAGCGCCACCTGATCGACTACGAGGTATAAGGCCCCGTCCATTCGTTAGCTAAGAGAACACGTAGATGGTTGATATCGGCAGAGTGAATCGTTTAGAGGTCGTCAAACGGGTCGAGCATGGCCTATATTTGGCCGGTGGTGACTACGGCAATATACTGTTACCACGCCGCTATGTTGCCGCGGCGACTGAGTTGGGGGACTTGCTAGATGTTTTTGTTTATTGGGACTCCGAAGATCGCTTAGTAGCCACCACCGAACAGCCCCTGGCAATGGTCGGTGAATTTGCCTGGTTAAAGGTGGTGTCGATCAATCCGGTTGGTGCGTTCTTGGACTGGGGTTTGGATAAGGATGTGCTACTGCCCTATAGTGAGCATAAATACCTGCCGGAAGAGGGCCGGCGAGTGATGGTTTATCTGTTTCTGGATGACCAGACCGAGAGAATTGTCGCCACCACACGCATCGAAAAATATCTCAGCGAAGAATCTAGCACATTTTGCGCCAATCAAGCGGTCGAGCTGTTGATTGCCGATACTACCGAGCTGGGTTATAAGGCCATTGTCGACCACAGCCATTGGGGTGTTTTGTACACTAACGAATTGTTTCAGACGCTTAAGAAGGGCCAGCGATTATCTGGCTATATCAAGCGTATACGAAGCGACAATAAAATTGATTTAACGCTATACCAGCAGGGCGCTGGCGATGTCGCCGAGTTGGCCGAGCGTATAGTGGCCATGCTGATCGAGAACGAAGGAGTGTTAATGATTACCGACAAGAGCCCACCGGAATCGATTTACGCTATCTTTAAAGTCAGCAAAAAAATGTATAAAAAGGCTGTAGGTGCGCTGTACAAACAACGGCGTATAACCATCGAAGATCGCTGTATTCGGCTGTTAGAGTCGCAGTAGCGAAGTTGCTGCCGCTGCTTGTCTCAAGGTCAGCCCGTGGGGCTAGCGGCCATCATACGTAGTCTACCGAGCCGCCGTCGATACGAATATTCTGACCGTTGATCATGCCGGCTCGGTTGCCGCATAAAAAGGCGACCAATTCTGCAACTTCCTCGCGCTCGGCTATACGGCCGCTGGGGTTGGGGAAATTCAATTCAACTACTTTGGCCTCGATCTCGTGCCAGCTGTCGCCCCAGCCCTCCCGCTGGCCTCTCTTGCGAAAGCTGGCCTCCAATTCCGGTGTACGAATGAGGCCCGGTGATACCGTGTTGACAGTAATTCCGGTATTGGCCAACTCTTTGGCCAGGCTAACTCCCATGGTAGCCATAGCTCCTTTGGCGGCATAATAATGCGGCATTATTGCATTCGGACGATGGCTGCCAATGGTGCCTAGTTGCACAATACGGCCCCAGCGCTGCGCTTTCATCGACGGTGTCAGGCCCTGAATTAATCGCAGTGCAGACAATACATTCGTTTGGTACATGTCTATCCAATCTGAGGCGGAGGACTTATCCCAGCTGCCCCGTGACGTAGTGCCGTAGTTATTGATAAGAATGTCGATGTCTGCACCGTGCTCGGCCAGTTGACTCAATACCTGTGCGGCACCGTCATCGCTGCGAATGTCGCCCCATACCGCATCAACACCTGCAGGTGCCGCGTTTTTCTCGTTGCTGTGGTAGATCACCTGGGCGCCCTCGGCGGCCAGAGTAGTGGCGATAATAAGACCGGTACCGCGATTACTGCCGGTCACCAAAGCGGTTCTACTATTGAGCTGTAAGTCCATAACTTGTCTCGCTTGATATTTAGTCTAGTGCAGGCGGGCGTCATTATGGCAGAATGTGTCTACGAAGGCATTGATCCCGCATCAGGCCATTAACCAAATTAGCTTATAGCAAGCATAAGAGGCGCGAGAATGAAGTACTGTCCACAATGTGCAAGTCAGTTAGCCGAAATCTTAGTTGAGGGTGAAATCCGCAACGGTTGTCCCGATAATCAATGTGGTTTTGTGTTTTGGAACAATCCTACACCGGTGGTGGCGATGATTGTCGAAGTGGATGGTGGTGTGGTGATGGCGCACAATGTAGCTTGGCCCAAAACCTTTTATTCGATCATCACTGGATTTCTGGAATCAGGAGAAGATCCCTTGAAATGCGCCGAGCGAGAAACCCTAGAAGAGCTCAATCTTCACGCGCTGGAGACTACACTGGTCGGGGTGTACCCCTTCGATCGGCAGAATCAAGTGATTGTTGCTTACCATGTTCGCGCCGCTGGCCAAATCAAGCTCAACCACGAATTGGACGATCACAAAATTGTGCCTGTCAGCGAGTTAAGAGGATGGAATATGGGAACCGGGCTGGCCATCAACGATTGGCTCGCGCAACAGCGGGTCACTGCTTGATAAATCTATCATCGAAGTGATTGAAGGCGTCGTTTACGCTATGGGTGTGCACTAATTGTGAGCGGGTTCCTCAGCGGACTCGCCCGCGGGCTGCTGCTCCGTAGACAATGCCGGGTACTGTTCGGGGTCGACAAACATCAGTTTAAAGTTGATTTTTTGCAGCTGTCCCAGTTCGATGGCAAATACTAGCACATTGAACTGCTGTGCCGTTTTTACTATACCCGGTACGTGAATAAGCTGGCTATTGTTTTCTCCTGGCAGAATATTCATTTCGTCTTTGGCTTTAAACTTGGCTGCCAGTTGGCGTAACATCGCCGAAAGCGCCACAGTAAAAACGTCAAAATTGAAACCAGGGCCGCAAAATTCGCTATAGTCGAGACTTATACTTACCGTCGGTTCGATAACGCCTGCAATTTTAACCTTTCCAAGATGATGTGTTTTTCCATTTTTCAGGCCCTTAAAAGTGGCCTTGGCCTGCTCTTTACTGGCTCGAATAAACAACTGGTCCATCGAGTTTGCCGCTATATTGACCAGCTCTAGTAAGTTGATATCAATGGTATTATCCGCGTTTGTGTCGTTGTCACTCATTACTGTCCCCAAAAAATTTGTTCTGTTGCATAGCCAGTTTTCACCTATACTGATCTGTCCGATGATATAGGGAATCCATTCCCAAGAATACCGCAAATCGTGCCCAGGAGCCTGTCTTGTCCTCATTCGACGTTCTTATCCCTGAACTAAGCCAACTACAATGGCTGGCGCACGGGGTGATTTTTGCCGTCAACGCGCTGCTGTTTGCCTTTGCCAAGCCATTATTAGCTATTGTCGAGTATGGCAGGGAGGGCGATTCCAAGGTGCGTATTCTGCGCTACCTGAATGTACTGGTGATGGTATTGCAGTTGCTCGATTTATTGTTACTGTCTTTTAGCCCCGACTATCAGCACTATTTTATCAAGGCGGGGGTGACATTGATGGCGCTGTACGCCAGCTTGTTACTGTACAGTATCAGCTCATTTATACTGCTGAAAAAATTTGGTCTGGAAAAGGAGTTGGACGAAAGAACACTGTTTGTGGAGACCTATAGCAGTCGCCTGGTCAATATTGTTTTACTTATCCTGATCGTCATTAGCACTATCTATGCGCTTATTGTTATCTGGGGGGCTAATAGTTTGCTGGAAACCACCGGTATTTTCGGTATTATTGCCGCCTTTTTGGCTTTTACTAGCAGTGTCTGGGCGCCGGATATTATCAGTGGTTTGATTATTCTCAATACCCAAATGTTGGAGGATGGCGATGTGGTGGTGGTCGACGGTTACCGCGACGAGTACATTATCAACAAGGTGACCTTTATCTATATTATTCTCTATGATATCCGTAATAATCACCGCACGCTGGTAAAAAATAGCCGTTTTGTGCAGAGTAAAATAGATAATTTAAGCCGTATCGCCAGTACCGATGGCGTTCGCAGAAAGCTGGTTTATCAAATCGGATATCCGCAATTCGAGGGTAACTCCGAGCAGCGTCTGGCTGCTCTACAGCAGTTTAAGAGCCGGATTGAAAAGCTGTTTCAACGGGCCTTTGAGAGCGCCTGTGAGGACGCAGATATCAAGATTAATCGTCACAAACCATTCGAGAGCTCGCTAACCAATACCGGTAATTACGCATTGGAATACAGTGTGTGGTTTTATCTTGAGCGCATCCCCAACAGTAAAATCACCGCCACTATTCGCCGGCATTTAATGGGCACGATTTATCGGGTTAACGAGGCGATCTACACGGCGTCGGTGGGGGAGGGCATCGATTTGTCGACGCCCGATCTGGCTTCGGTCGCCCTGCACAGCGTCGACGCTGTTGAGTCTGGAGATCGGCCCAGCTAGGCGTATTTCAGTCGCCGTTGGGCTGGGTTGCGATTTCGTCAAACAGTGCCTCGAATTCCAGCGACAACTTGTGTTTTGGCTGCAGGTGTATCAGCGGTTTCTGGCTGCCGTGGGATTCCTTCATTTTTATCGAGGACGAAATATACTGGCTGAGAATAGGGAAGTCCTCCTCGAGTAATTCGTTGACCAAAGCATTAGGGAAGCGTGCCTGGCGGTTAAACTGATTGACAATAACGCCGCCGATAGCCAGGGCGCTATTGTGATCCTGTTTCAGCTCGGCGATATTACGCAGTAAACTGTACAGCGCCTGACGGGAAAACGAGTCGCAGTCGAAGGGAATTAGCACGCTCTGTGCAGCGATTAGGGCCGATTTGCTGTAAAAGTTGAAGGCCGGCGCGGTATCGATATAGATATGATCAAAATGCTCTTCCAGTTTGATCAGTGCGTCCCGCAGAGTGTAGATTTTATAGCGAGACTCCAGTTCCCGCTCCATTAAATCCAATGCTGGGTCCGATGCCATTAGTGAGAGGTTCTCAAACTCGGTGGCAACAATATGCTCCATTAGATCTTTTTTAGGTGCGAAAAATTCCATGGACTGCTTGAACAAGCCGACAATAGAGCCTTCACTCAGTAACTTGTGACCTTGATCTTGCTGGTAACCTAGATTAAGCGGTTGCTCATGTCCAAGGTAGTAGCTGGAGTTGGCTTGCACGTCCAAGTCCACAACAAGTGTTTTGAAGCCCCGGCGCGCGCTAATAGCCGCCAGATTACAGGTGATACTGGATTTTCCGACACCGCCCTTTTGGTTGAATATTACCCTTCGCATGTTGCGTTTCTACCTAGTGTACTAGTGAGTATGAGGTTGATATAGCGGAGGTTATGTCCCTCTAGTGTAGTTTTCAAGGCCGCTACGGTGCTTCCCTCGATTGAGCTGGTACTGTAATAGGTCTTGCACTGTAGGTCGACTAATAAACAGGCTAAGCGGTAAAAGACTGGCCTTGCTAGAGGCTATTTGCGGGGAAAAAGGAGCCTGCGCGGGCTATTGTGCGATGGTGCTTTTGCCCGCGCCAGCTCAAAAAGTTGCCACCACGTGATGGCAACGACCTGGAGCTTATACCGCCTCCTCTTCAACATAGCGGTTGTGTAGTAGTGCCATCATTTTCGACGGCGGCCCTTGGCGTAGCAGTTGGCCCTGGGCCATTTCCATAATTAAGTCGTAGTGGGCCAGGCTTTCCAATCGGTGCGCGATGGTAATCACTGTTCTGTCCGCCAGCACGGTGTGTAGCAATCGCTGGATGTGCTCGTCGCTGGTTCGGTCCAGTGAACTGGTGGGCTCATCCATCAAAATATACTGCTTGTCCAGCAGTACTAATCGCGCCAAACACAGTAACTGTCGCTCGCCGACACTGTAGTTTTTACCGCCCTCTAGCACCTTGGCATCCAGATCGATGGCAAGACCGACGGTAGCCAGTGCGGCATAGAGCTGAACATCAGATAATCCACTCAAATCCCCTAAAAGATTGAAGCGCACAGTTCCCATAAACAAATAGGGGTCCTGCGGCACCACCCCAAACTGCCTGCGCAGAGACTGAATATCGACGGTGAGTATTGATTGTCCGCCGATGTGGATATCTCCCCCCTGGTGATACACCATGCGAAACAGCGCCTGCATAACACTCGACTTGCCGGCACCGGTGCGACCGACAATCCCCACCTTCTTACCGGCGGGGATGGTCAGCGACAAATTATCGAGTATCAGCGGGCTATCCTGGCGATAGGACATGCTGTAGTTATCAAAACAAATATCGCCACTGAGTACCGGCGCAGGTATAAACGCCAATTCTTCAGCCTCGACATGGTGCACCGCGGATTCTCGAGTCACTTCGTGGGGTAAATCGATAATAAAAAATGCCCGCCGGGCGTGGGAGGCAGTTTCACCCATAAACGACATATCCCAGGCCAGGCCGAAAAATATATTGTTGAGGTTAAATACAGCGGTAATAATCACCGCCGCCAGCACCGTGCTGATCGCGCCGGACTGCAGTCCGAATATTAAGAAGCCGTAGACAATGACCGCGTACAGTGCCGATATTAAACCCATCCACAACATGCCCCAACTCAATAGACGGCAGTAAAACAATTGTATATCCATGGAGGCCCCAAAGGCTTTGTGGATGCGGGCCAGCAAGTTTTTTTGCTTGTTGTACAGGCTAAAAATCGTGCGGCCCTCGATAAGGTCGGTTTCTCGGTGTAGTGCCTCGCCTATTTTTACCGCGCGAATTTCTCGGGCGTGACTCATCATCGGTGCCAGTTGCATCTGCAGGGCTACATACAGAAGTACTATCGGAATAATTAACAGTCCCGCTACCGGGTGCGCTAGCATAATAAGCAGGCCGACACACAGCACCTCTGCTAATCCGTTAGTTGTATCGCCGATGGACATGACGCCCTCCAGTCGCAACATACCGTAGTCACCGATCAGCCGATTAATCAGCCGGCCTGAAGGATTGGCATCAAAAAACGTGGTTTGAGTTGTGCTGATAGCGCGCATCATATCGGCCTGAATAGTCTGGGTAGACCACTGCCCGCTCAGTTCGAAGGCGGACCAGGCTACTACTCGGGTGAACATGGCCAGTAGGAAAATCACCACTAGAGTTGACAGCGTAGCGGGAATGACAAGTTCCCAACCCAGTATTTGGTGCTGTACCTGGCAGCTGGCTTCGCCCATACAGGCCACCATTTCACCCACCAACCACAGAAAATACGGTGGTGTGGCGGCGGCGAATAGAATCATCAACAGTGTAGGTATCAATAACTTGCGCAATAGTGTCAGGCTCGACACGAAGCGAAATAACGTTTTGATATTGTTTTGCTGTGCGCTGACTTCCTCGGCGCTGACAAAATTTTTATAATCCATGGGCTGCTCCCGGAGCATAGGCAGAGGGGTTTTTATGCTCTGCATCGCTACTATGTATCGTTTGGGTGTCGGCAAAATTGCCGGCTTGTAACTGCCGATTAAATTGAGATTGGGGGTCATCTATTAAGTCTGCTGGTTCCCCGTCTTCGATTATTGTCCCCGCTGCCATTACCAGAATACGATCACTTAGCGACAGCTGTGCCAGTCGGTGACTGCACAATACAAATCCTTTAGGCTCGTTTAGCAGGGTTTGCATTAACATCGACTCGGTGTCGCTATCGACTGCACTGAGTGGGTCGTCTAGCAACAGGTAGGGTCTGTTGGAGTACAGTGCTCTGGCTAGGTTGACTCGCTGCTTCTGGCCGCCGGAGAGGTTGACCCCAGTCTCGCCTATTTCTTCATCGCAGCCAGCGGCAAAGTGGCTTATGTCTGCGGTCAGTTCGGCCCGGGCTATGGCCCCCAGAACGTCCTCTCGCTGATGCTCGGTATCCAGCGCAATATTGATCGCCAGTGAGGTGTTGGATAAATAGGCCTCCTGGGGCATATAAGCAAAGCTGTCGCGCACCCGCTGGTAGATATCTTTGTGCCACAAATCTAATCGGTTGCCGTCGTTAAACTGCACTTCGATATAGCCGGTAGTGGGCTTTATTTCCGCGCAGATTAGTTTCAGTAGTGTTGACTTGCCGCTACCGACGGTACCTATTACACTATTGCGTTGCGTTAAATCCAGCTCCAGATTTAGGTTTTTAATAACAAACTCGCTGCTGCCACTGTAGCGAAAGCTGACATTGCAGAAATGTATAGAAATCACCTGGGCATCAAAGAGCAGTAGGTTTGCCGGTGGCATTAATTCATCGCTAATGTCGCGGTGGGCGAATAAGGTATTTAGTCGCTGTACGCAGGCGGAAGCGGCGGCAAAGCTGATAAAAATATCCGGTAGCCAGCGTATATAGAGAGTGATGTGATTTAACATCCAGATACTGGCAAAAACAGTGACCATGTCTTGCTCACCGCCCAGCAACTGCTTACTCCAAATCAAAACAATAATCGGTAGTAACCACCAGCTGACACTAATACCAAAATTCAACAAATTGACTCCGTGCTGCTTGCTGGCCTCGGTTACCAGTTGGCGTACATGACCGGCTACCCGGCTGCGCATAACGGCTTCCCAGTCTAAAAAGCGTAACAACCGTACATTGACTACCCACTCTCCTACCAGAGTGGATAAATCGTCCTCTTCCTTTTTAATGAGAAGTTCTTTCTGGTGAACATATTTCCCCAGTAAAAAAGACAACGGCATCGCACCAAAGCCGGCCACTATGGCAAAAACCCCGGGCCATCCCATCTTAAAGACAATCACCGGGCCCAGTATCAGCAGTGCCAATAGACAGGGGATACCGTTGCGAGCAACACCTTGGAAAAATTCCCCCACTCGATAGATATCTGAGGAAACGAGCGTTTTTAAGTTGCCAGTGGAAAACTCGCCGCCGGTTAGTTGACCCATGCGCAGTAATTTCACGTTCACGCGCAGGGTGATAAAAGTTCTGGCACTGACAAACAACTGATTTTGGTATAGCGAAGTCCAGGCGTTGACAATCTTCAACAGGATTTGCACCAAGGTATAAAACAATAAAAACCCCAGTGCCATTTCAAGGGTGTTACTGTCGTCTAAGATCCATTCGCTGGCGAAGACCGCGACCAATAACAGAACCGTCATTAGTGCGCGTCCGAAAGCCATGATACTAATATGGTTTTTGTAGCTGCGGAAAAAATCCAACCAGAAATTTTCGCCCATCAAAATGGACGGGTTCTGCTCAGTGAAGGCGTCAAACTCCGCTTGTAATTCAGGCCCCATAGTCTGGGGTTTGATCGCGGTGGTCGCGAGAAACTCTTTTTTCAATCGTGCCGGGTTGGCAAAAATATTGATGTCAAACATGACATGCCCCTGTTATAGCTTTTCCCGGGGCAAAAAAAACCCCGACTGCCTTGTGATAGGCCTACCGGGGTTTTGGTCTCCGGAAGGCTTGATGAACAAACCTTCCGAAAAATAGTTATTTCGTCAGGTTATCGATGCAATTGCGTAATTGACTTGTGGGCGGGCACTATGTGAATGGCCCTTGCTGGTAGTCGATTTTTGCATGCTGTCGTCAATGGGTTGCTCGACGATGTAATCAGCACTGAGCACAAATGACAGGCGCAGAAAGTCTGCGGCCACAAAAGTGGGCCCGCTGAGATAGACTGCTGCGCTGTTGATTGATGTGTTCATAAACGACTCTGCGAAAAAGTTATTGCAAAGCATGGTATGCCTATCAATAAAAAAAGCAAGAGGAAATTTCAAAATACTAAAAAATAATTTTTATAAAGTAGATAAAATTAGCTTGGAAATTTGATAGATGAAAATGCTATTAAAAAGTAGGGCCGGCTTTAACTCCACAACGTGGCGGCAGCTGCCCCCGCTTGTATATCCAGTGCCGAGAGTAGTCTGCTGCGTATTTGCCCGGTCTCATCGACCTGCAAACTTGGGTTTTCTATGATCGGTATGTTAACGGGTAGCCTTTGTCAGGCGCTCGTATACCATCGCTAGTTGTTCGATAATTTCATCGACGCTACGCGCTCCGGCCTGGAAAATAGCGGTGGCGTTAACTGCCCCCCAGCTAAAGCCCATCTCTTTTACTTGCACGGCGCGGGCTTCTACGCGATCGAGGTCACTGTAAAATTTGTGGCCGCCGTGAGCGCCGGGGGGCAAATCCAACATTTGCTGCAGGCCGATACTGTTGGGGTCTCTACCGGCGGCAGTGGCAAAGTTGGCAATAGAATCGATGGCCTTTTTAGCCTGGGCCGGATCGGTAATGGCTGTGGCCAGCCAGCCGTTGCCGCGTTCGCCGATGCGCCGGAACACGCGCTGGGAAAAACCGCCCATCCATATTGGCAACTGCGCGCCCTGAGGGGGTTTTGGTTCCATCGCAATAGCTTGCAGTTGGTAAAATTCACCATCGAAGTCGATGCGTTCATCTCCCCAATAGCTTCGCAATAATGCTATTGACTCGTCCATGCGTCGGCCGCGACTGTCAAAGTCTACACCCATTGCCTCAAACTCAGCCCGCTGCCAACCGCTGCCAACGCCGAGCCTGACCCGTCCCGCGGAGAGTGTGTCGAGAGTGCTGATTTGCTTGGCCACTAAGGTGGGTTGGCGCATGGGTAATATCAATACCTCGGTGCCCAGACCAATACGAGAGGTGACCGCGGCGATATAGGACAATGCCATTAAAGCCTCCATCACCGGCATAGCCACCGGGTAGCGTGGTGCCGGCCTGCCCTCGCTGGCATAGCCCATCACCACGTGATCAAACATATCCAGTTGATCGTAGCCAATGTCTTCGCAGGCGCTAGCCAATCGCACAACCGCCTCGGGGCCTTCGCGATAGGCGACACTGGGGAACTCGACACTTAGTTTCATTATTGGGGTCCGGTCAGTAGGGTTTAGGTCTGAACATATGGCTTGTCTAGCGATTGCCGCCAATTAGCGAAGCTGGCAGCAGCCAGTAGTGGCCAATACCAGGTGGTTTTCATGATATTAGTTAATGTCCACTGGCAGTGGCATAATCGCCTACAAGAAAATTGATCAACCGTTAAATCGGCGGGCATTATGAGCAAGTACGAGCGTAGGATAACATCATGATTAAGCACAAGCTTAGGATAACGTCGTGATTAAACATAAACGTAGGGGAATACCATGATTAAAAGCAAGCTGGCCGCACTGCTAGTGAGTTTGTTGCTGAGCGCGACAATCACCGCAGCTGATTTGAATCTCGCCGAGCGCAGGCCTAATTTGGCTGTCACCCAGAGCGGTGCATTGGGTACTCGAGATAACAATATCGGCCTGGCCCCCGGTTCCAAGGTGCCGGCATTCTCCGTCAATACGCACGACAACAAGGCTTTCGATTTGGCCTCGTTAGTGACTTTGGGTGATACGCTGGTGGTGTTTTATCGCGGCGGCTGGTGTCCCTTCTGCAATGTGCAGGTGCGTCAGCTCACTACCGCCTGGCCGGAATTTCAGCGCCGCGGTGTGACACCTGTGTTAATCAGTGTCGATACGGTCGACGGTGCTACACTGGCCCAGCGCAGTTACGACATTCCCTTTCCGGTATTATCCGATTCGACGCTGGCCGCCCACGGCGTATTCGAGGTTATCATGGAGCTAGATGAAGCTACTTATCAGCGTTATAAAACGTATGGTGCGGACCTAGAACAGTGGTCGGGGCAGGGGCACCATAAAATCGCCGTTTCCTCAGCTTTTTTGGTGAATAAAGAGGGCACGGTACGCTGGGCACATTCGTCTCGGGATTTTAAAACCCGGCCCAGCGTGGAACAGTTATTAGGGGTTATCGACAGCCTATAGCTGCCACTACAGAGGCATTTGCAAACTGTGTAGCGCGCGATTAGCGCGCAACACAGTGGGCTAGGCGGCTTTGGGGTGTAGCCGTACCTGTAGGTCGGCAATACCCATAACAAAACAAGATTTAATGCGCACTGGCTCATCGACGACCTCGACCCGGTCGAATCGCTTCAAAATTTCTTCCCACAATACCCTGACCTGCAGTTCGCCGATACGATTACCCATACAGCGGTGGATGCCAAAACCAAAGGACAAGTGGTGACGGGCGCCTTTGCGGTCGACTAAAAAGGCATTGGGGTTGTCGATCACTTCTTCGTCGCGGTTACCCGAGACATACCACATAATGACTTTGTCACCTTTTTTAATTTGCTTACCTCCGAGCTCAATATCTTCCAGCGCGGTGCGGCGCATATAGGCCAATGGCGTCTGATAGCGAATAACCTCCGACACCATATTGGGGATTAGGCTCTGTTTAGCTTTTAGCTTGGCAAACTCCTCGGGGTTTTGTTCCATTAGCAATACGCTGGCGGACATGGAGTTGCGGGTGGTATCGTTGCCCCCGACAATAAGCAGCATAAGATTGCCCAGAATTTGCATGGGTTCCAAGTCTTTGGTGTCGGGGTTATGGGCCATCAGGGAGATAAAGTCATTGCCTGGCTCGGTCGCCGCAGCACGCTCGGACCACATGGCGCCAAAGGTTTGCAGACACTCCATTAGCTCTGCCCTAGCCTCCTCGACAGTGAGGCCTAACAGCTCCGCTGGAGTGGTGGTTACATCGGACCAGCGAGTGAGTTTGCGCCGGTCTTCAAAGGGAAAGTCGAACAATGTCGCCAGCATTTGCGTGGTGATCTCTATCGATACTTTGTCCACCCAGTTAAAGGTTTCACCCACCGGCAGGCTGTCCAGTACGTCGCCGATGCGCTGGCGTATTAACGGTTCCAATTCTGCCACTCGGGGCGGTGATACCGTGCCAGTGACGGCGTTGCGCTGCTGGTCGTGCCGGGGCTGATCCATCGAGATAAAGGACTCCGGTGAAAAATCAGCCTCGGGCTCAGACAGAAAAATACTGGGCTCTGAGGAAAAGGCCTGGTGATTTGTGTCCACCGCCATAATGTCCTTAAATTTGGTGACAGACCAAAATCGACCAAATTCTTCATTTTCAAAAAAATGCACTGGGTCATCTTGGCGCAGACGGTCAAAAAAACTATGGTGCACATTACTTTCATAGATTTCAGGGCGGCTGACATCGATATCGTCGATGTTCATGTTCAGCGCATCGGCCTCCGGGTGGGTGGCCACGGTCTCATTGAGTGCAGTCATATACTGTTCCTATATTCGCTGTTGAGTTCTATTGCGGGCAAGCTTGGGCCTTGAGACCCTAACGCCGCCAGTATTTTCTGGGGTAGAGAATAAAAGCCCTGCGCGACAAAGTCCAGCGCCGAGGGCTGTTACCCGCTAATTAAAAATTGCAGCACTGAAGCGACTTGTGAGCGGATTACCAGCCTCGATTTATTCAGTAACGACACGATTAAGTGCTGGCAAACTAGTTTTGAAATTGTTGTACTGGCGTTCTAGACGTTGTTGCAATAGATAGGGGGCTGGACTATGCTCTCAGCATGAAAATATTCGTCGTCAATGCAGTCCATCTACTGCACATTTTTCTCCAGCGCTGTTGCCCCCGCTTGCAACAGCGGCGATGTTTGCTGTCTTAGTTAAGACCGCAAATCCTATGATTGATTTTTAGAGGCCGCCGATTTTATCCGCGGCCTTTTTTGTGCTGGAAGCATGTGATGACACTGTACCTATTTGATAGCTATCAACGAAAAATCGTTCCCCTCAAACCGATTGCAAAGGGCTGTGTCGGACTCTATTCCTGTGGCCCTACCGTCTACGATCGTGCTCACTTGGGTAATCTGCGTACCTATTTATTGGTCGATGTACTACGTCGGGTGCTGGCTTACAATGGCTATGGCGTCAACCACGTTATGAATATCACTGATGTGGGGCATTTGGTTTCTGACGGGGATAGCGGTGAGGACAAAATGGAGAAAGCAGCGCGCCAGCGGCAGCAGTGTGCTTGGCAGATAGCGAAAAATTTTGAAGCCCATTTTTTTGCCGACAGCGGCAAGCTCAATATCGACATCCCGACGGTGGTATGCCGTGCAACTGACCATATTGCCGAGCAAATTATCTATATCGAGTCTCTGGTGCGAAAAGGGTTTACCTATCAGCTGGAGGATGGGGTGTATTTTGATACCTCGAAGTTGGATGATTACGGCTACCTAGCAAGAATCGATAGCGCCGGTTTGCGCGCTGGTGTGCGTGTAGAAACAGGGCAGAAAAAATCGCTTACCGACTTTGCACTGTGGAAATTGAGTGGCGTGCGGTTGCGGCAGATGGAATGGGACAGTCCCTGGGGGCGAGGGTTTCCCGGCTGGCATATCGAGTGCTCGGCAATGGCTGAAAAATATTTGGGGAAACTGTTTGATATTCATGTCGGCGGCGAGGATCACATGCCGGTTCATCACAGCAATGAGATAGCCCAGTCCCAGGGCCGCAATGGTAACCGCATGGCCAATATTTGGCTGCACGGTTATTTTTTGCAGCTAGATAATGAAAAAATCGCCAAGTCTGGGCGCTCGCTGTTGTTGTCTGAATTACTGAAGCGCGGTTTTGATCCGCTGAGTTATCGTTACTTAACACTAACAGCACACCATCGCCGGCGTTTGAATTTTAGCTGGCAATCACTTACCAGTGCGGCAAAGGCATTGTCGCGGATCAGGAAGGTCGTTGTTAGTGCCCCCATCGGTGGGCAGATCGACAGCAGTTATCAGCGGCGTTTTCATCTGCTGGTCAATTACGATTTGAATATGCCTGGGGCCCTGGCGCTGCTGTGGGAGTTGCTGGCCAGCGAACTGGCACCGGCAGTTAAGCGCGCTACGCTGTTGGACTTCGATCGGGTATTTGCTCTGGAACTGGATCGCGTGGTTGGCGACAGTGTACCGGAGGCGGTAGACCTGATAGCCCAACGGAGGCAATTGGCACGCCAGCAGGGGGACTGGCGCGGTGCAGATCAGTTGCGATTGCAGCTGGTGGCGATGGGCTATCAGGTCGAGGACCGTCAGGGCAGTTATGCATTGATTCCACTGCAGCACAACGAAGCGGATAGAGATTGAGCGAGTGGCGAACTACAATGTTATCATGGTGGACTGACACAGTTTGATCGCCATGCTCGATCGATATACGATCCTGGCGATTGGGCTTGCCGTGCCGATCTTTGTTGGCGCCGCTAAATACACTTAGATCGAGAGACCTTACATGTACGACATCGCTGAATATATGAATGAAACCCCGCAGACTATGGCGGCCAACGACACCGTTGCCCGGGCTAGGCAATTGATGACAGAGCGCGCCTTAGACGTTATTGCGGTGCTCGGTGAGTACGGTGAATTGCTTACCCTGTTGTGTCCACGGGATTTACTCGGCGCCGATATTGGCGAGACACAAACGCTGGCTTCGATCACTGGCAGCCCGCTAATTACTGTGGAAAAAGATGCCGGGCTGCAGGCAGCAGCAGCCTATCTGCGTGATAGTTCGCACAGTTGTCTGGCGGTGGTTATTGGCAAAACCCTGGTGGGAACGATTGATGAGGCGTGTTTTGTCGCTATTGCTATTGAGCTAATGGGGCAATTGCAGAGCGAACAGAGCGAGAAACTGGATAATGAGGACCTGGATCGGCGTCTGGACGAGGCCATGGGACTGGAATCTGATGACTTCTAAACCATAGTCTCCTCAAAGACCTTGTCGCGTCAAATACCATGTCTGGTCGGGGTTAACTAGCAGCCAGTCGCACGTCAGGCCAGAGCGGCGGAGCCGCCGCTACTTTTTTACTGTCATCATTAGAAAACCTGAGAAGGCGGCGTTGGAGGGGGAAAGGCTGCTATCCACCAAGCCCTTGGAGTCATTTATCAGCTTGCGGTATTTTTTGTAAAAGTCCCAGCTGGGCGTTGGCTTGTAGACGGGATCATCAATCTCGAAGTATTTGAGTACGTTTTTAGCGGTGGTGGGTTTGACAAAAACTTCTTTGGTAGGCGCAAAGTAAGCGGGAATAATACTGACAAGACTCCATTTAGCTAATTTTCCGGTTTTTAAGATATCGACCATGGCCTCAAAGCCCAGCTGCTTTTTCCCGTGCAGCATATTGACTAGCGCGTTGACCATAAATACCTTTTCATTATCGTCCATTGCACGAACAAAATCCCTGAATTTGGGCTTTTCAAACAGCGATACCATTGATGAGCGGCTTATCACTTTGACCATATTCTCCGCAGTAGTGTGCACATTGGAGCAGGCACGCTTGGAAAAACACTCTTTGCTCAGTTCTGTCATGCGGTTGACGTTGTGTTTTTTGCCGATTTTTTCCATTTCGGGGTCTGCGAAACCCTTGGGGTATTGCATTAAAAAGTCCAATTCCAAGCGCTTTAATTTTTCCAAATCGAACATTTCTATAGACCTTCCTAATTCCGGTTATACTGATTACTATCGACTTTAGAATCTACCACAGCTGCTATTACATTATAATAGCGCGCAGACAAAAACCCCTGTTGGTGGCTGCCAGCACTGTCACAGTGGTTTGCTTTTACGAACTGGCGACGAATGCTGTCTAGTCTATAGCATGGCAGTACGGTTAATTATTCAATTCAAACATTAGGTAGAAATTATGTTAGCTAAACTATTACCCGCGATCGGACTGGGGATTGCATCGATGCTGTCTATCGGCAGCATCCAGGCCGCAGAGCGCTACAAGTCGGTGGAGTACGGCTATGCGCTTGAAACCGTGGTTGAGGGCTTGCAAACCCCATGGTCTATGGCCTGGCTTCCCAGTGGCGAAATGTTGGTTACCGAACGCGAGGGCAGTGTGTACATTGTTCGCGACGGGCAGCTTTCGCCGCCGATAGCGGGCGTGCCAGCCGTATTGGCCAAGGGTCAAGGCGGATTGTTTGAGGTATTGGTGCACCCCAACTTCGCCGATAATCAGTTTATTTACCTCAGTTATGCCAAACCCCGGGGTGACAGCGCCACCACAGCAATACTGCGGGGTAGGTTGGTTGAGGATAGGTTGACTGATATCGAGCAAGTCTTTGTTAGCGACACCGAGGGTAAAGGGCACTATGGTGGTCGCCTGGTGTTTGACCAGGCGGGTTTTCTCTATGCCACTATTGGCGATCGTCAGGCCTCCCCCAGCGGTGACCTGGTGCTTCACCCGTCTCAGGACCGATCTAACCACCACGGGGTGATCCTGCGGTTGTTGGCCGATGGCGCTATTCCCGCCGACAACCCTTTCGTCGGCGACGACAGTGCGCTGGATGAAATATGGAGTTACGGCCACCGCAATCCTCAAGGCTTGGCGGTACACCCGCAAACCGGGGTGCTTTACAGTGGTGAGCACGGCCCTCAGGGCGGCGATGAGATAAATATAGTTGAGCCGGGTAATAATTATGGCTGGCCTGTTATCGGCTACGGTGTCAATTACGGCTTGGGTACACCCATTCATAGCTCTCAGAGTGAGGGCGGTATGGAGCAGCCAATTCACTACTGGGTACCCTCTATCGCCACAGCGGGGCTGACGATTTATTCTGGTGACAAATTTCCTCATTGGCGGGGCAACATTTTTGTCGGTGGTTTGCGTGGCAGGCAACTGGCCAGAGTTGTACTGGACGACGACGGCAAAGCGGGGATTTATGAAGAAACGCTATTGGCAGGCTATGGCCGTATTAGGGATGTTCGCCAGGGCCCACAGGGGTATCTCTATATAGCAGTTGAAGGCCCGGGTCGGGTAATGCGGTTAGTACCGACTGCTGCACCGTTGGGAAAAAAGTAACGGTACGCAAAACAACTCCGGCAGGGGGCTAGCTCACCCTTGTTTAATAGCGACTTTATTTGTAGGCTGGCGCAACAATAATTTTTGTGGGGAATAAGCGCCGGTGGCGATTAAACGATTTAGTAAAGTACTAGTGGCCAATCGCGGTGAGATTGCGGTTCGGATTGTTCGCGCCTGCCGGGAAATGGATATTTCCTCTGTGGCGGTCTATTCCAGTGCCGATATCCATAGTGCCCATGTTGCGTTGGCCGACGAGGCAGTGTTTCTCGGCGAGCCCGAGGCGGTACAGTCCTATCTGGCAATCGATAAAATTATCGCCGCCGCCCATGCTGCTGGCGCCCAGGCGATTCATCCCGGTTACGGTTTTCTGGCGGAAAATCCGTTGTTTGCCCAGGCCTGTGCCGACAATGGTCTGGTTTTTATCGGTCCCACAGCAGACAGTATGCGGGCGGTTGCGGCCAAGGATGCGGCCCGCTGCCTGGCTCAGAGTTTGTCTGTGCCCACTATCCCGGGCCTCGATGAATTGGCTAGCTACGACGCAGAGTTTGTTGCTAGCTGCGAGCAGCTGGGGTATCCGATACTGTTAAAGGCTGCAGCTGGTGGCGGCGGTCTAGGTATGCGTATAGTCGAGGGGGCAGGAGAGTTGGCGCAGGCCTTTGCGTCGGTGTCGAGGGAGGCACGGCAGGCCTTCGCCGACGGCGCTATTATTGTCGAGAAATATCTGGCTGGGGCTAGGCATATCGAGGTGCAGTTGTTAGCGGATAACTACGGCCACTGCGTGCATCTACACGAGCGCGACTGCTCTATCCAGCGGCGTCGGCAGAAAATTGTGGAGGAGTCTCCGGCACGTAATTTAGCTGCTACCGTCAAAGAACAATTATGCCATGCGGCGGTGACTATTGCCCAGCAGATCGACTACCGCGGTGCGGGTACCGTTGAATTTTTGGTCGATGGCGAGCAATTTTATTTCCTCGAAATGAATACCCGCCTGCAAGTGGAACACGGGGTTAGCGAAGCGGTAACGGGTATTGATATTGTTCAGTGGCAGATAAAAATTGCCGAGGGTGAGGCGCTGGCCCTACAGCAGAGAGATATCGAACAGCGCGGCCATGCTATTGAGTGCCGGTTGTGCGCTGAAGTACCTCTGCGAGACTTTATGCCCGCCAGCGGTACGGTTAGTTACTGGCGCGGGCCGTCGCTACAGCGTTGCGATAGTGGTATCCACACAGGCAGTGAAATTTCAGTGTACTACGATTCGCTGCTGGCCAAGATTGTCAGTGTTGGCGACGACTTTAGTCAAGCTAACCGAAATATGCAGGCGGCGCTGGCCCAGTGTGCTCTGTTAGGCGTCGATAATAATATTGACTACCTCGCCAAAATTACTGCATCCGTACCTTGGATTGAGGGCGCTATCGATACCAACGCGGTGTCTAATTACCACCCATTGTGGTCAGCTACTGAGCACAATTCCAATCGTGACCGTTTAATTTGTGCCGCGGTAGCCCTTGCCTGCGCGCCGTTGGGAGAGTATTGGCCAGGTCGCCAACACCGACACGCTCAGTGGCTTATTGAACTCAATGAGCAGCAGTTCGCCGTGCAGACCCGGTGGCAAGACGAATGCTCGCTAGTGGTGTTAGTCGGCGATAGTGAGCACCATTGCGAGCTGAGCGCCAAGCAGTCTCTTGCAGACAGTTCACAGGGCGCGGTGTTGGCATTAGAGCTGTTGCTCGATGGCCTGCGCAGCCGCTTTAGCGCGCTGCTAGACCGGGACGGCGCAGTCAGTACGGTGTCGTTACACAGTAGTACCGCCGGGGCAGCGCAAATTGTGGTCTATCCAGCCGACAAGGCCAGGCAGAGCTCGACTGGGCAATCAGTGATATTGGCGCCTATGCCGGCCAAAATCATTTCGGTCGATATAGCTATCGGCGACAGCGTTACAGTCGGTGACAGTGTGCTGTTGCTCGAGTCGATGAAGATGGAAACCCGGTTGACCGCGACCCGGGACGGCGTTATTAAAGAAGTTTATGTCAATGAGGGCGATTTGGTCGAATCGGCCAGCCCAATGTTTGAATTTGAAAATGAGTAGCCAGTAAATCAAGTGACATTGAATCGTGCTGCCGGGACATCGAGCAGAACTATCGCTAGTGCGGCAACTAACAGGGTGAATACAAGTGGGGATTACATGAGTTGGTTGGAGGAAGTAGAGGAGCTAAATCGGCGCCGGTCGATGGCACTGCAACAGGGCGGAGAGCAGTCAATTGCCCGCCACCACCAGCGCGGTAAACTGACGATTCGAGAGCGCATCGACAATTTTCTTGATCGCGGTACGTTTCGGGAGTCCGGTAGAATTACTGGCGGCGCGGTGCTGGGGGACGATATGAAAGTTGAATCGTTCCAGCCGGCCAATTATGTGTTGGGTGTCGGCAAGGTCAACAACCGTTTGACTGCGGTGGGAGGCGAAGACTTTACTCTTAAAGGTGGTTCTCCTAACGGTGCTGGTCTGCGGCGCAGTGTTTATGCTGAACACTTGGCAGTGCAACATAAAATACCCATAGTACGGTTTCTGGAGGGTGGGGGGGGCAGCGTTGGTGGCAGCCCTCCGGATCCAAAGCAGCCGCGCACTGTAGGCAGCCCAGTATACGAGCGCAACCGGATGAAAATATTTGGTGAGGCGCTGGGCACTATCCCCGTCGCCTCTGCGGCACTTGGTCCAGTGGCGGGCTTTCCCGCGGCGCGACTGGCGGCCTCGCATTTTTCGGTAATGACCGAAAAGACCGCCCAGGTACTGATCGCCGGTCCCTCGGTGGTGGAGCGGGCGTTAAACAAACCGACCTCCAAAGAGGAGTTAGGTGGCCCGCAAGTGCATTTAAAAAACGGCGTGGTCAACAACTTGGCGGTGGACGAATATGACGCTTTTGATCAGTTGCGCCAATTCTTGAGCTATATGCCACAAAATGTCTGGCAGCGGGCCCCTCGTATTCCCTGCAGTGACCCCGTCGATCGGCAGGAGCAGAGTTTGCTGTCGGTCATACCAAGGGATCGAACTCAGACTTTTGATATGCACGAGGTGATTGAGGCTATTGTCGATAGGGACTCTTTTTTTGAAATCTCTGAGCAATACGGCTTGGGGCAGATTACCGGCTTCGCCCGTATCAACGGGCAAAGTGTCGGTGTGACCGGCAATGATTGCCGCTTTTTTGCCGGCGCGATGACCGCCGACGGCTGCCAAAAAGTGCGACGTTTTATCGAAATTTGCGAGACTTTTCATCTGCCCATTGTCAATTTTGTCGATGAACCTGGTTTTATGATCGGCCCCGAGGCGGAAGCGCAGGCGACGATTTTGTACGGCATGACCACGGTGTTGGCGGCGGTGGGGGCTGAAGTTCCCTGGGCTTCGGTGATGGTGCGCAAATGTTTTGGGGTGGCCGGCGCGGCCCATTTTAGCGACCAGGACTACACCCTGACTTGGCCCAGTGTCGACTCGGGAGCACTGCCGATCGAGGGCGGTGTAGCGGTGGCCTTTCGCCGGCAAATTGCCGAGGCGGCTGATCCAGAAGCCTTTCGCAAAGAGATGGAAGAGCAGTTTGCCAAGAGCAAAAACCCCTATATTTCAGCGGAATCCTTTGCCGTGAACGATATGATCGATCCCCGGGAAACACGCCCCTATCTATGTGACTGGATCGAAATGATACAATCACAACTCGATGTATTAGTCGGGCCGCGAACCTTTAGCTACCGTCCTTGAGCGGGTTGTTCACAGTAACGGCGTGGGTCAGTATGCTTAGTGCCGGGTCGTTGATCGCGGCGCGAATCCGGCCTGCAGTCGTCTATTGAACATACCCAGGCCGGTGTTCAGGTCGAACCAGGCCTGCCGTGCGCGGCCCTTGGCCACCACTCGGAAGCCGCGATTAGTCACTTCCAAAACCTCGCTCAGGGTGTTGTTAATATAGAGCAGGTCGCCGCAGCACAGTTGGCTAAAATCAGGGTGATCGTCGAAACCTTGGTTGGCTGCATGGGCATTTTTGCCGATAAACTGGAGATGTAATTGTTCGTAACGGCTATTTAACGTTTGCATTTGCATGTTGCAGCCACCCCGGTCGGGGTGATGTATAGCCGCCAGGCGCCGGTATTGGTACTTCAACTCGTTCAGGGACTGGGCTGCCGCCAATTGTTGCATAGGATCTCTCGCTTATGGTTCAGGGCGGCAACTGCTTGCCGCGGCGGTGAGAATTGATCTGATATACAGCTGAAAGCAGGATTTGTGCCAGCTAAGCCCGGCTTGCTGAGTTGATCTTCTATACGGTAAATTAGCCCTGGTCGTCAGTGTTGCGGTATTGGCAGTGATGGTTATGCCAGTCGGTCAATGATGTTGTGATATGCAGCTCAATACTAGTAGATTCACTATTAGTACGGAGGGATTGTTTATCGCAATGCTGTTCTGTGTTTGTCGATCTAACGTAATGAATACATCGAGTGTTCCGAGTGTTTGGAATTGAGCGGTTTATCGATTGCTTAAGTGAGGGTTTTTCGCATTCTGTGCTGAGTTGAATAGCTACCAAAGTGTAACGATTGGGAGTTGCTGTAGTGGCAGGTGACAATAGTTGGAGATGGCAATAGCAGGGTGTTCCCAGCCGCCACTAATACTCAATAGCCACGGCTGATAAGTCGAATAGTGGGAAAATGTTTGTTCAGGATATAGAGTGTTCACGCATGTGGCAGCGTCTCAGAGGGGGCCTTGTCATGTGCCCCCTGCCACAGGTTTACGCTACTGTTGTAGTGTTAGTTTGCTGCGCTTTCCGCTTCGTCGATCTCTTCTATTTGCGGTGGTTTTTGGTGGGGGTGCGACTTCACTTTTTCTTTTTTACGTTGCATGAGCGCGGTAAGTTTAGTGCTCATTTCACCGATAGCATGATAGAGATCATCAGATGCAGCTTTGGCGCTAAAGTCCTGACCCAAAAAATGAGTGCTGACCTCGGCTACTTGCTGATGTTTTTCGACGGTGAGTATTACCTTAAGAGAAGTGATATTAGGGAAGTGTTGCTGCAGCTTCTGAAGCTTGTTATTAACCGCTTCACGGATGCTGTCAGTGATGTCCATATGGTGGCCAGTGATATTTATTTGCATAGACGGTATACCTCGCAGAGTTATCAAAGAACAATTTGAGTATAGCGCTATGGTAGGGAGAATGCTTGATCTTTATCATATAAAAGTGCGATAAAGTTGGTGTTAATTACTTGCTTTTATTTTAGATGATACTCCTTATAGCGCCCTTATTTACTGCTGTTGTACACGTATGCCTGGTTGGCGAAGTGCTGGGCTACCCCCGCCAAATGATATTGCTGTCAACGTGTTGTATGTCCCGTAGGCCGCAAAATGCCATGGTGGTATCGAGTTCGTCGTGCAATAAAGAGAGGCTTTTTTTCACCCCGGCCTGACCCATGGCGCCGAGGCCGTAGATATAGGCGCGGCCGATAAATGTGCCCTTGGCACCCAAAGCTAACGCTTTTATAATATCTTGTCCAGTTCGAATGCCGCCATCCATCCACACCTCGGTTGTATTACCTACGGCGTCGACAATCGCCGGCAACGCGTCGATCGACGCCGGTGCCCCGTCGAGTTGGCGGCCGCCATGGTTGGAGACAACAACGGCATCGGCGCCAGAGCGCACCGCCAATACCGCGTCCTCGGCATCCATGATGCCTTTAATTATCAATTTCCCTCTCCACTTATCCTTAAGCCACTTTACGTCGTCCCAGCTCAGGCTTTGATCAAACTGGGTATTAGTCCACATGCTCAAGTTGTTCATATTGTCGATATTTTTCACGTGGCCGACAATATTGCCAAAGGTGCGCCTTTGGGTGGCCAGCATGGACATGGCCCAGCGCGGTTTGCTGGCAATATTGAATAGATTTTTTACAGTTGGTTTTGGTGGAGTGGTTAAGCCATTTTTTATATCTTTGTGCCGCTGACCGATTATCTGCAGGTCGGCGGTTAACACTAAGGCCGAGCAATTAGCGGCTTGAGCGCGATCTATAAGGCGCTGGACAAATGCGCGGTCGCGCATCATATAGAGCTGAAACCAAAATGGCTTTTGTGTATTACTGGCTACATCTTCTATCGAACACACACTGAGGGTGGATAGAATAAAGGGCACAGAAAAAGCCTCGGCTGCTTTTGCCGCCAGTATTTCGCCGTCGCCATACTGCATACCGGCAGAACCAATCGGTGCCAAGGCCACAGGCATGGACACCTGTTCCCCCAGCATCGTAGTGGCGAGGGTGCGATTGCTCATATCGACCATGACTCGTTGGCGCAATTTGATTTTCTCGAAGGCTGTGCAGTTGTCCCTGTAGGTACTTTCAGTCCAGGATCCGGAGTCAACATAGTCAACAAACATACGCGGTACACGCTTGATAAACTGCTGATGTAAATCTTCGATGCAAGTGATGGGGGGCATAGTGGCCTGTTGTACTCGTCGGTAATGTTACCGGCAGTGATGAATGGGCGAGCAAGCCGAAAGCTGTGCGATTACTATAGTCTATTGAACTAAGTATGTAGTGGGTTGCGCCGGCGCAGAGCGCTCTGAATTTCGCTGTGTTTTTCTCGGGTCAGGCGATACTGTACATAAAATATTATTGAAATGGCAACCGGTAGCGCCGCCAAATGACCATCGACAATACCCAGCGCATAGATTTTGTCAGCTGCCACTGTGCCCGGTTCTGCGCCCACCGGAAAATCGATAATGTCCAGGGCAATGCCCGCCAGTAAATGGCCCAAGCCCGACGAAGCCTTGCCAAAAAACGAGCGCGCCGAATAAAAAATACCCTCCTGGCGCTTGTGGGTGTTCAGCTCGTGCTCATCGGCAATATCGGCCAGCGCCGACATGGCACTAATGTGTAAAAGAGCGCCGGCAATCATATAGATGAGGTAATTTGCCAGCAACATGGGAAACAGTAACGCTGAGCCATTGTCGGGATAGATGCCCAGAATGCGGCAGCTAACAGGGATTGCAGTCAGAACACTGAGCGCTACTAAGGCGGCAATCAAGGTGGGTTTTTTGTCAAAGCGCCGGTGTAGCCGCAGGGTGATAAAATAACCAATAATCGGTCCGATTATAAGGGCTAAAGCATAAAAACGAATTTGCTCAGTGGCCAGCTCCCAGTAGTAGGTGCTCATATGAATGCTGATGGTTTCTTTGGTTCCCAAGGTGGCACTGACAAAAATATAGCCAATCAGAAACATCAGATAATTTCTGTTGCGAAAGGCATCCTTTAGGTCCTGTTTAAAGGCGACCACGTTAAATGCTGCAGTGCCTGCGCTGGGTTGCGGCAGATGGGGTATGACCTCGCGGGTGAAAATGGTGGAGAACAACATGATAGAGCCGCCCATTAGGGCGGCAGTCAGGGCAAATTGGGGGTAGGCCCCTGCGTTCATTAAGCCATTGGCGAATTCCGGAGTGGCCTTAAAAAACACCGACAGGCCAACAAAATAGACTAGCGCAGCACCGGCAGCCATGCATAGCGTGTTCAAACTCATTACTCTTGTTCGTTCAAAGAAATCGCTGGACAGCTCCGCACCCATGGCCAAATGAGGTACGTGGAATAGGGTGAAAAAAGAGCGCATAGTCACCGCCATTACCCCCAGCCAAATAAACAATCCAATCTGTCCGAGACCTTCAGGCGGAGAGTAGAGAAGGTACAGGCACAACATTACAGGTAGCGGCGCGACCAGCATAAACGGGTGGCGCCGGCCCCATCTGGATCGCCAGCGATCGGACAGCGCACCTACCAATGGGTCGGTAAAAGCATCAACAAACAAGCCTAGGGTTATTGCTAGCCCAGCCAACGTGCCGGATAATCCCAGCAAGTTAGTGTAGAAGAAGAAGTTAAAGGTATTAAAAGCGATGGTGAATATCGTCTCCGCACTGGCGCCGATGGCATAGGCGCCTTTTACGCGGCTGGGTACCTTGCCTGCGTAGGCGCCACTTAAAGTGCCCGTTGGTTTTTCTGGGGCGGTGTCTAAATTCGAAGAAGTATCTGGCTCTGGGCGGTCTGGAATAGATTTAGGTTCACTCACAGGCTGTGCTCAATTTATTATTATCGCTTTGGAGAATAAACACTGGTCCTGGTAAAGTCTACCGTCAAAGCTGTAACTGCAGCGCTAATTCATTACGATTACTACAGCATATAGCGCTGTCCATGCAGCGCCGGTAAAACGCTAAAAACCTTTTAGTCCGTGGTCCAATTGCACTCCCAGGGTATTTAAGGCCATCGATACCACGGTGTAATTACCGACGGTAAAAATAACGTCCATTAGCTGTTCTCGGGAATATTTTTGCTCCAGCCCCTGCCAGGTGGCCGCGCTGATAAAAGCATCGTGGTGCAACTCGTCGGTAGCGCGAAGTAACAGCTGGTCAAAGGAACTCCAGTCCGGGGCGTCGGGGCCGAGTTTGATGTTGGCAATTTCTTGTTCTGTCAACCCGGCTTTCTTGCCGATAACTACGTGTTGCGCCCACTCGTATTCAGCTTGACAAAGCCAGCCGATTCGCAGGATTAACAGTTCCCGGTCGCGGCCGTTGAGAGAGGATTTGAATAACACATGGTTGGCAAAAACCATCCAGCGCTTCATTAGTTTGGGGTAGTGGGCCAGTGTTCTAAATATATTGACCGCGTTGGCGGTGGTGTCCGAGGTGGTGGAGGTCAGCAGTTCGCGTTGCTCCTCGTTGGCCTCGCTGTCCTTTAAAACAGGTACGCGGGGTGATGATAAGCGCATGATGTAGTCCTTCTTATTAGCGGGCTTTATTAGCCGGTTCTGAATTGTTATGGTGCGACAGCCAGATTAAATGTAGTGCAAGTCAAAGTCCATCGCTATCGACCGGCGCTCGATAAACCTCGGTATTGGGATGAAAAGCAAGCCAGGCAAACCAGAATGCGGTGAGCGAGGGCAATAAATCTCGGCACTGTCCAGTACCCGGGCGCTGTGGTAGTCACAATATAACTCGATAGTGACAGTACGCTTGCCAATACGCTGGCGTAGTGGTTTATGGCGCTTACTTAATTCAATTGGCGAATAAGCCCGGTGAACATCGTCGATGCTGAGTCCGAGAACCACTTCCTTGGGGTGGTAGCGCTTGTCGCTATAATGGATGGGGAAATAAAGTTCCCGGCTGTTACCGTAACCGCTGTAGGGCGACTTGCCATAATCGCGCCGGTGACCGGTGTGAAATGACAGCAGTAGGGTGTCGGGATGACGCCGGCGCCAATCCTCCCTGGAGCTGTGCTCCAGGGGCAGCACTGTTAGCGCCGTGCCACGTAACGGGCCGCTGATTGCGTGTTGCATAATCTGCGACCACAGCGATTGTGTGTGCCGTTGGTACATCAGCACGTCGCTGTTATAGAGTAATCTCGAAACGCCAAGTTGCAGTGCGTTATTGCCGATGCGGGCGTCGAAGGCTATACCTGTGCCACACAGGGGGCACTATAAAAGCGCAATGGGTCAGTGTAAGTAGATAATTAAACAGTGAGGTAGTTCGCTTCTTCATGGGCAGTGTTCGCGTGGTCAGTTCTGTAGTCGTGATACGGCAACGCTCATTGTTACGTATTTTCGCTGTGCAAGCAGTATCGACTGAATAGGGTTTGTTGTCAGCCGCCGGGCCGGGTTAAAATATCCGGCCGTGAGTCATTGTCCCGGGAGTTGTGCTAACCCGGTCAGCTAAATAATTTCGAGGTGAATAGGTGTTTAAAACTGTAGTGGTAGTTCTGGCTGTCGTGCTGGCTCTGTTTTTGTGGCAGCGTGCCGGTACCAGTAAAAAGTTGGCGGCGGAAAATATTGCCGAGGGAAAGGTGTTTTTAGCGGATAACCAGCAGCGAGAGGGGGTGGAGATAACCGCCTCTGGCTTGCAATATTTGCGATTGCAGACCGGTAGCGGCACGGTTCACCCCAACGCTAAGGATACCGTGAAAGTACACTATCACGGTACCTTATTGGATGGCACGGTATTCGATAGCTCGGTGCAGCGCGGCGAGCCAATTGAGTTTGGCTTGCATCAGGTAATCAAAGGTTGGACCGAGGGTTTACAGTTGATGGTAGTGGGTGAAAAAACGCGCCTTTTTATCCCCAGTGAATTGGCTTACGGCAATCGGGCAGCGGGTGCTATTAGCCCCGGCTCGACACTTATATTTGAGGTTGAATTACTGGCTATCAATAACTAGCATCGCCTATAAAAAATACACCGCTCTCGGGCAGCGGCGGAATATTAACCGCTGCTGCGCTGCAAGGTATTTTGATCGCGGTGTTCGAACACTTTGCCGTAAATGTCGAGCATGATCATCTCGCAATAGACCAGAGTGTCCCCGGTGAGAAGTAAGCGGTGGTTGAATGCTGTTGTTGTGGCCTTGTCGCGCATAAACGGCGATTGGATAATGCCCCAGTCGGGGTCATCGGCTGCTGCGGACACGTCTATTTGCAGACCGCCCTCGGTATTCTGTGCGCCGCCCCCGGCCAGCACGCAAACCCCCCGGGGAATGCTCAGCGACTGGCAGACAGTATCGGTGGCCCCATCCCAGTGCCAATAACCGGTCTCATTGTGAAACACCTCATTATTGCTGTGGCGGTGCACAACCTGGTGGTAGCGAAGCACGGCTAAGGTCTGCGCGCCGGCGTTGCCAACGCTGCCAATGGGTTCAAAAAACAAGGTCTCCCAATAACTATTTTCTTCTTGCCCGGTGGGTTCTGGCGCGACGTCGACACCCCTGTCACCGCGCCAGTGGCCGATGAGCCCCGCTAGAGGGCCATAGTCAACGCCGTCTACTACGGTCGAATCATTCATTATTTGATATCCGCTATTATTACTGTGGTAATGTGCTAATAGCAGTCTATTTCAGGACGTTTGTCGGTTGCAAGCCCGATCTATACAGGCGTCTTCGACTTTTTACTATGACTGGTTGTAAAGCGAACCGGCTCGATCGATAATAAAGATCATGCATAGGAGCAGATACATGGGAATTGAAGTATTACCCTGGCACTGGGTGGTGTTTGGCATTGTGCTGGTGGTCAGCGAGGCTTTTCTGACCACATTTTTCATTTTGTGGTTTGGGGTGGCGGCGATTATTGTCGGCGGCCTTTTGTTTTTGCTGCCAGCGCTGCCACTGTCGTGGCAAATGTTCACATGGTCGCTTCTTTCCGTCGGGCTGGCTTTTGCCTGGTTTAAGTATTTAAAACCACTGGCGGTAGACCGTACCAAAGCGGGTCTTTCGCTGGAGGCACTGACAGGTGAAATTGGTCAAGTGCTAAAAGTGCCAACGGGAGAAAATCGTGGCACCCTGCGCTTTCCCGCGCCGCTACTGGGCAACGACGAGTGGCTTATTATGTCACAAGATGAGCTGGCGATCGGTGATCGGGTCAGTGTTAGCGCGGTATCGGGCAACGCGCTTATTGTTGAGAAAGTCAGTTAAATTACGGTAGAAGTCAGTTAAATTTCGATTAATAGCCCGGCTGTGACCTCACTGAACAGAGGCGGTCGGTTCAGCCCCTTAAGTGAGAGAAATCTATGACTCCAGGATTATTTGTTACCGCCGCGTTTTTTTTCTTCGTAATTGTCACCGCTTTCAAGGGGGTGCGTCAGGTGCCCCAGGGTAATAAATGGGTGGTCCAGCGCCTCGGTAAATACCGCTCTTCGCTCAACCCTGGGCTGAATTTCATTATTCCCTACATAGACACGGTGGCTTATAAAGTGACCACCAAAGATATCGTGATGGATATTCCCTCCCAGGAGGTGATCACCAAAGACAATGCTATTTTGATCACCAATGCGGTGGCTTATATTAATATTGTCTCGCCGGAAAAAGCGGTGTACGGCGTGGAAGATTATGTTATTGCTATTCAAACTCTAGTGCAGACCTCGCTGCGCTCCATCGTTGGCGAAATGGCCCTAGATGAGGCGCTGTCGTCTCGGGAATATATTAAAACCAAGCTGAAGGCGGCCATATCCGACGATATAGCCGATTGGGGTATTACCCTTAAAACCGTCGAAATTCAGGATGTGAATCCCTCCAGTACCATGCAGCAAGCGATGGAAGAGCAGGCTGCAGCGGAGCGAGCTCGTCGCGCCACAGTCACCCGCGCCGGTGGTGAAAAAGCCGCGATGGTTCTCGAGGCTGAGGGAAAACTGGAGGCCTCGCGGCTGGCGGCCGAGGCGCAAATTATCCTGGCCGAGGCGAGCAAAAAGTCGATTGCTCTGGTCACAGAGGCGATCGGCGAGCAAGAGATGCCGGTAGTTTATTTACTGGGAGAGAAATACATTAATTCGCTGCAGTTGCTGTCGGCGTCGGATAATGCCAAGTCGGTGGTATTCCCCGCTGATATTCCCGCTGCCATTCGCGGTTTGATGGGTAAGAACTAGAAGATCAGAGCTAAGTCCCATTCAACGGCCCAATTATTGGGGCGATAATTTAAAAAAGGAGAGCACAATGATATTACCCAAAGGTATTGCCCTAGCTGCAGCGCTATTGGTCTCTAGCACCGTGGCCTGGTCAGCCCATCACGGTGAGGCCGAATCTGGATCGACAGCACTGACGGCGGTTTTAGCTGCCCAAAGCGACGAGGCCAAAGGGCGCTATCAATATCGGCACCCGCAGCAGACACTGGATTTTTTCGGCTTGAGACCGGGTATGCGCGTGGCTGAAATTTTGCCCGGTGGCGGTTGGTATACCAAAATACTGGCGCCGGTAGTCGGTGAAAAGGGCGCAATCATTGGTATTAATTACGCCGATGATATGTGGCCCATGTTTGGAATGTTTGACGAAGCGACTGTCGCCGAGAGAGTTGCCTCTTCCAGCCAGTTTGCCAGCATGGTTGCCGGTTACCCCGGTGCTGAAAAAGTAGAAGCCCAGGGTTACGCTTTTGGTCGCGTTCCAGAGTCACTTAATGCCAGTCTCGATATGGTTTTAATTATTCGCGGTTTACACAATCTCAATCGTTTCGAGAAGAAGGCCGGTACTATGAGCACGGCGTTAAAACAGATTAACGCGGTGTTAAAACCCGGTGGTATTGCCGCAGTGGTACAGCACAAAGCACCGGAAAGCGCCAATGACAGCTGGGCCGATGGCAGCAAAGGTTATATGAAGCAGAGCACTGTAGTGGCCCTGTTTGAAAAGGCCGGTTTTAGCTTGCTGGGTAGCAGTGATGTTAATACCAACCCCAAAGATATGCCTGGAGCGGCAGATTACGTTTGGCGTTTGCCACCCTCATTGTCCACCGCAGCGGCCAACAAAGCGGCAATGACTGCCATTGGCGAGTCCACTCGCATGACCTTAAAATTCAAAAAAATGTAATTAGTATCTCGGCGGCCTCCCCAGAGGCCGCCACTGTCCCTTTGTCCCATTCCTGTTACACAATCACTGCTATAACGTTTCAATCTACCCCCTGTTGGCCACATTGCTTGCGCAGTTTGGATATTTTCTCGTTGTACCTAGCTCTAGCCGTTAGTAAGTACTAGGCCATTGAGACGTTAAATACTAGAGGGCGTTGATTTTGACAGCGAGAGGTACTGGCGGTTATGGTATTGGGCTAGCTCGTTATCGCAACATTTGACCCACAATCTAGAGCCCATACACCATGTTCGAACTTGAAGAATTAATCAATAATATACGATTACAAGCGCTGGGTGACGGTCAGTTCAGAGGCCTGTCCCTAGAGCTGCCACTGCCCCGTGTCTTTGGTGGCCAGGTATTGGCCCAGGCGGTGAGTGCGGCCAGCCAAACAGTGACCGCAGGGCGAGTCGCCCACTCACTGCACGGCTATTTTTTGCGTCCGGGCAGCACCAAGCATGAGATCATCTATGAGGTGGAAACGGTACGCGATGGTGTTAGTTTCACGACCCGCCGAGTGAATGCCCGACAAAAAAGCCATATTATTTTTAGTGCCAATCTCTCCTTTCAAACGATAGAGCAGGGACTGGAGCATCAAATCGATATGCCCGCTGACGTGCCAATGCCAGAGACCTTGGAAAATGATCTGAAGCGCGCTGAGCGGCTGCAATCGCGCTATCGGCACCTGCGCGCGCGACTGCCGAGTGCGGCCATGGACTTTCGCTCGGTTAATCCCCGGGATGAGAATAAGGTAGTGGCAATGGCACCGGAGCAGGGCTACTGGGTGAAATTCAATGAGCCTATCGACGCCGATGCCTATGTGCATCAGAGCTTGCTGGCCTATATCTCCGACCTGAGCTTAATGAGTACCGGTATCAGACCCCACTATCCGGATATTGATATGAAGCGCTTTCAGGGTGCGAGTTTGGATCATTCGCTGTGGTTTCACAGCGATATTCGTGTCGACGACTGGCTTTATTACCACATGGACAGCCCCCGGGCAGGCCACGGCCGCAACTTCAGTCGCGGCAGTTTTTATACCCGAGAGGGGGTGCTGGTGGCCTCCAGTGCTCAGGAGGGGTTGATGCGCTTGCGGCAGAGAAAACCCACTGAGGGTTAGTTTAACGGCATTGTGGCGCGTTATTGATGATGCCGTTAGCGCCTACGTAATACGCTCCAGGGGCTGAGTAGCGCGATTGTCGGCTAGATGGTGGTAAATAGTTAATCGGCAGAGGTTAATCAAAGCACAATAATGCTACAATTTTTCCCCTGAAAAAAGATACCAGAAGACAAGGTGGCTGGCAGCAACGTCGGTAGCGCTGCTTTGTCGACTGTCGCTAATGTGCGGCATTCGTGGTTAGGCGGAATTCAAATTTAAATAGTGAGGAAGAATCAATGTCAGTTGTCAATTATGAAATTACCGAAGGTGTCGGTGTGATTCGCTTAAACAACCCCCCGGTTAACGCGCTGTCCTACGCGCTGCGAGAGGGTATTATTGATGCGGTCAATACGGCACAAACCGATGCCAGTCAGGCCTTGTTGATCATCTGTGAGGGTCGCACCTTTGTTGCCGGTGCCGATATAACCGAATTTGGCAAGCCACCACGGGAGCCGAGTACCAGCACGGTTATCTCCACCATCGAGCAGAGCAGCAAGCCGGTAATCGCCGCTATTCACGGCACTGCTCTGGGCGGTGGATTTGAGCTGGCCCTGGCCTGTCATTACCGCTGTGCCCTGAGTTCGGCCAAGGTAGGGCTGCCGGAAGTGAAGTTGGGACTGCTACCAGGTGCCGGTGGCACTCAGCGAGCTCCACGACTAGCCGGTGTCGAAGCGGCGCTGGAGTTGATAACCAGTGGTAACCCTATTGATGCGGGCAAAGCGTTGAGCCTCAAGCTGATCGATCGAGTGATTGAAAGCGATCTATTGCCAGCGGCAATCAGCTATGCCCGGGAGTTAGTCGATGACGGGGCGGAGCTTAGGAAAGTACGAGATATCACTATCGACCCCGCTACCGCTCCGGCGGAACTGTTTGATAAATGGCGTAAAACCGTTGCTAAACGAGCCCGGGGTCAAACCGCCCCGCAACTGATTATCGATTGCATCGCGGCGGCGGTAACGTTACCTATGGACGAGGGGCTGGTTCAGGAACGAGCCAATTTCACCGTTTGTGTAACCTCGCCACAGTCGGCAGCGATGCGCCATCTGTTTTTTGCCGAGCGGGCCTCGGCAAAAATTAAAGGCCTGTCCAAAGACACCCCGGTGCGCGAGGTGAAGTCGGTGGGCATAATCGGTGGCGGTACCATGGGCGGGGGCATTGCCATGAATTTTGCCAATGTCGGTATTGCAGTAACTATTTTGGAAGTAAGCGAAGAGGCACTGCAGCGGGGCTTGGATCTGGTGCGTAAAAACTACGGTATTACCGTCAGTAAGGGCAAGCTGAGTGAGGAGCAAATGGATGGCTGCCTGGCATTGATCGACGGCACCACTGCTTACGAGGGTCTCAGTGATGTCGATATGATTATCGAGGCGGCTTTTGAGAATCTCGAAGTGAAGCAACAAATCTTCGCCAAACTCGATGCCGTTTGTAAGCCCGGTGCCATTTTGGCCACCAATACTTCCTACCAGGATGTCGATCAAATTGCGGCGGCTACCTCTCGACCCGAAGACGTGGTGGGTATGCACTTTTTTAGTCCCGCCAATGTGATGAAATTATTGGAGGTGGTGCGGGGCGAGAAGTCTTCACTGGTAACGATTAATACGGCAATGAAAATCGGCAAAACGATTAATAAAATCCCCGCCCTGGCGGGGGTTTGTTACGGGTTTATCGGCAACCGGATGTTCCGCAACTATATTGCTGAAACTCAGCGCTGTTTGATTGGCGG
>Ga0105355_10000150_pt1 | contig 60738 bp, 50 predicted proteins | sample GOMGulsemesocosm_2_FD_83508 | JGI IMG/M metagenome (GOLD analysis project Ga0105355, IMG submission 83508) | Methane-oxidizing microbial communities from mesocosms in the Gulf of Mexico - GOM9C Gulf of Mexico | ecosystem: Environmental > Aquatic > Marine > Cold seeps | place: Gulf of Mexico...
CCGTTTTACTCCGCTACAGATTTCACCGCCTCGGGCGAGACATTTCCTGCCTATTACACCATCAAGCGCCGGATGCGTCAGCGCTCAGAAAAGGAACGTTTGCGCGGGGTGCGCAGTTCGTATTTGGGTTCTGAAACTTACCTAACGCTGGTGGATCGCTCGCAAGCGCCGTACTCGCCCCATCTGGAACAGCTGGCGGTCAAGGCCTTGTGCACCAACCGTGATCTGCCGATGTTGCTGGCGACTGGAGATGCCAATGTGTTCCACCTACCCGAAGGTGGACCAGTCACCAAAATCTCACTGCCGGTGTCGCCAACCCGTCCACGTCCAACGCTGGCGCAGGGCGATACCGCCTGGCGGCTGATTTCCCATCTGAGCCTGAACTATGTGTCGGTGACCGAGACCGGCAAGGGCAATTCCGCCGAGGCACTGCGCGAACTGGTGGGTCTATATGCACCGCTGGGCAACCGGGTCACCGAAAAGCAGCTAGAGGGCATCGTGTCAATTTCGACCCGCCCCATCGTGCGGCGGATGAGTGACGAGGTGCTGTCCACTGCGGTGCGCGGACTGGAGATCACTCTGGGCTTTGACGAGAGCTTTTTTGAAGGCAGCAATATCTATGCGCTTGGCGCGGTGCTGGAGCGGTTTTTGCGCCGCTATGCCACTATCAACTCATTTACGGAAACTGTTCTTACAACTGAAAAACGTGGGGAAATTGCGCGATGGCGACCCGAAAAAGGTCTGGGCCGGATGATCTGAGCCATTTCGACCGGTTGGTCGAGAACCCTGGAAAACATCACGTTTTTCAGGCGCTCAGAGTGTTGGAAGCCCATTACGCCGAGGCTCCACGCCTGGGCGAAAGCCGACGGCCACGTCAGGACAAACTGCGTCTGGGGCAAGAGGCCGAGCTGGCCTTTCCGCCGAGCACCATTGCCGACTTTAAACCGCCCCAGGGGGATCAACCTGCACAGCTGACAAATCGGTTCTTTGGGCTGTTTGGTCCGCAGGGTCCATTGCCGCTGCACCTGACCGAATACGCCCGCGATCGCAAACGCAACCACCGTGATCCGACGCTGGTGGGTTTTGCCAATATGTTGACGCACCGGTTGATGAGCTTGCTGTACCGGGCCTGGGGACAAGGCCAGCCTGCGGTGAGTTTTGATCGGGCAGGTGATCCGATGGCGCGGCAAGTGGCGGCGCTGGCCGGGTACCACGGCGACAAACTGCAGGGCCGCGATGCAATGCCGGATTTGGCCAAGTTGCATTTTGCCGGGCATTTAGGGCAGGGAGCCCGCAACCCCGAGGGACTGGTGTCGATCCTGTCGGCGTTTTTTGATGTGCCAGTGAAGTTGCAAGAGTTCATTGGCAGTTGGCTGGATCTGGAACCGGATGACCGCTGGCAATTGGGTCGCGCCGGAGGGCTGGGGCAATCGACCAGTGTCGGTGAAAAAGTCTGGAGTCGCAGCGCCAAATTCCGCCTGCAGATAGGGCCGCTGACCCTGAAGGAATACGAACGCCTGTTACCTGGCGGCGCGGCGTTGACTCGGTTGCGCGCAATTGTGCGGTCATATGTTGGAGACGTGCTGGATTGGGACGTCAATCTGGTACTGGCTGGCGATCAGGTGCCACGTGCGAGTCTGGGGGGCAGCACACGGCTAGGGCACACCAGCTGGATCGGCAGCCGCCCCGACCCCGATGCTGAACGTCCGGATGTTAATGATTTGTACCTGTATCCGGGCCTTGGGTCCGCACAGGATAAGAGTTTAGAGGGAGGTATTTGACATGACCGAGATCAGCCGTGTGGCCCTGTTCGGTAAACTGAACAAGCTGGGGTATCAGGCCGTCGAAAGCGCAACCGTTTTCTGCAAAATGCGGGGCAATCCGTATGTCGAACTGGGGCACTGGATGCATCAGATTCTGGCAGGACAGGACAGCGACCTGCACCGGATCGTTGCGCATTATGATCTGGATCCCGGCAAAATCGCTGCTGAAATGACGCGGTCCCTGGACATGCTGCCGCGCGGCGCCTCGACGATTTCGGATCTGTCAGATCACCTGATGGACGCAATGGAACGCGGCTGGGTTTGGGGCTCACTGCTGTATTCGGCCAATCAGGTGCGCAGTGGTTATCTGCTGCTGGGCATGCTCAAGACTCCGGCTTTGCGCAATATCCTGACTGGAATTTCGCCAGAATTGGCCAGCATTGGTCCCGATGATCTGGCTGATAATTTCAACACTGCCACCGATGGATCACCCGAGGAGAGTATGAGCGCGCAGGATGGCTCGACCACCGGTGGTGGCGCGGCTCCGGGCGAGGCATCGGATGCGCTGGCTCCGGCGGCGATGGGCAAAGGTGAGGCGCTGGAGAAATTCTGCACCGATATGACCGAGCAGGCCAAGAACGGTGACATAGACCCTATTGTTGGTCGCGACGAGGAAATTCGCCAGATCGTTGATGTGCTGATGCGCCGTCGCCAAAATAATCCGATCCTGACTGGTGAGGCCGGGGTGGGTAAAACCGCGATTGTCGAAGGCTTCGCCCTGCGTATTGCTCGCGGCGATGTGCCGCCCAGCTTGCAGGATGTACGGCTTCTGATGTTGGACGTGGGGCTGTTACAAGCCGGTGCCAGCATGAAGGGTGAATTTGAAAACCGTCTGCGTCAGGTAATTGACGAAGTGCAGGCCAGCGACGTGCCGATCGTGTTGTTTGTCGACGAAACCCATACGCTGATTGGCGCGGGTGGTGCGGCGGGTACTGGCGATGCGGCCAATCTGTTGAAGCCGGCACTGGCGCGGGGAACTCTGCGTACCATCGGTGCCACCACCTGGGCCGAGTATAAGAAATACATCGAAAAAGACCCGGCGCTGACCCGGCGTTTCCAGGTGGTTCAAGTGGATGAACCCTCGGTTCCCAAGGCCATTTTGATGATGCGCGGCATTGCGTCAATGCTGGAGAAACACCACCGGGTGCAGGTCCTGGACGAAGGCATTGAGGCGGCGGTTAGCCTGTCGGCACGGTATATCCCAGCGCGGCAATTGCCGGATAAATCGGTCAGCCTGCTGGACACGGCCTGTGCGCGAGTGGCGATCAGCCAGCACGCGGTGCCGGCCGAGGTTGACGACAGTCGCCGCCGCATCGAGGCGCTGACCACCGAGCTGGATATTATTGGTCGTGATGAAACCGCCGGCTATGACATTGGCGGCAGGCGCGACGATGCCGAGGCAGCCAAGACAGAGGAAGAGGCCCGGCTGGAGACATTGAACGGGCGTTGGGATGCGGAAAAAGCGGTGGTGGAAGATATCCTCGACCTGCGCGCCAAACTGAGAGAGGGTGCTGCACCGGTCGATGCGCCTGCCGAAAGCGAAGATGAGGCAGGCGATAGCCCGCTGGACGACGAAGCCCGCGCCGATTTGATGCAACAATTGCGTGACAAAAACGTCGAGTTGGAAACGCTACAGGACGAAAGCCCACTGATCCTGCCGATTGTCGATCATCAGGCGGTCGCCAGTGTCGTCGGCGACTGGACCGGTATTCCGGTGGGCCGCATGCTTAGCGACGAAATCGAGACCATTCTGAACCTGGAAGAACATTTGGCCAAACGGGTGATCGGACAGGACCATGCGATGAAGATGATCGCCAAACGCATCCAGACCAGCCGCGCCGGCTTGGACAATCCGTCCAAACCGATTGGTGTGTTCCTGCTGGCTGGCACCAGCGGCGTCGGTAAAACCGAAACCGCATTGGCACTGGCCGAGGTGCTGTACGGTGGCGAACAAAACGTCATCACCATCAACATGTCTGAATACCAAGAAGCGCACACGGTCAGCAGCCTGAAAGGCGCGCCTCCGGGCTATGTCGGCTATGGCGAAGGCGGAGTACTGACCGAAGCGGTGCGGCGCAAACCCTATTCGGTGGTGCTGCTGGACGAGGTTGAGAAGGCGCACCCCGATGTGCATGAGGTCTTTTTCCAAGTCTTCGACAAAGGCGTAATGGAGGATGGCGAAGGGCGGGTGATCGACTTCAAAAACACTTTGATCTTGCTGACCTCCAACGCTGGGTCCGAGTTGATCATGGATCTATGTGGCGATCCGGATCTGTTGCCCGAACCTGAGGGCATCAACAAGGCGTTGCGCGATCCACTGTTAAAAATATTCCCGGCGGCGCTGCTGGGACGACTGGTCACCATTCCATATTATCCGCTGAGCCCGGACATGATCGCCAAGATCACCGTATTGCAACTGAACCGGATCAAGAAACGGGTGATGGAATCGCACGGCGTACCGTTTGAGTACACCGATGCGGTGGTCGATAAGATCGTTGAACGCTGCCAAGAGTTGGAGTCCGGTGGTCGTATGATCGACGCGATTGTGACCAACACCATGTTGCCCGACATTTCGGCCGAATTTCTGCGTCGCCTGATGCAGGGCAAGGAAGTCGAAAAAGTCAGTATCGACATCGCAGAGGGAGAATTTTCTTACAGTTTCGAATGATGAGTGGGCAACTATGCCAATTTTTTAGGGGGTAAGACGATGAAGAAAAACGCTGTACCGGAACTGAATTATAAATGGTGGAAGAAGAATAAGGCCAAGACGATGAAGACGTCTGGTCTGGGCAAAGTTCTGACCCTTTATGAGGCCGCCGAAGATCAGATGGACTGGGCCAAGTCGCTCAAAGCCCTGTCGGAGGTCAAGAAAAAGGTCGTTGTGGCCATCGGTTGCTGCGATGCGAAAACCCACGCCGAAACCATCGCGGCGTTGAAGAAATTCCCCGGTGTCATCCAGAAAAAACAGGTGGAACTTGAAGGCAAGCTGAAGGACGAAATTGCCCGCGCCAAGGACGCATCCTCCGCACCTGCGCCAAAGCAGAAGGTCGGCAAGGATGTGGTGATCTGGAAGCGCGACATCGGTGTCGAGGCATTGAAGAAAGCCAAGCCTAAGAACATCAATTCGCTCAAAGGTTATGAGCTGAAGCTGAAATTGAACGACGATATCCTTGATGTGCTCGAGGCAGAGGATGATCTGGTCACACCGGCCTATATGGCGGAAGATGCCGAAAAACTGGGCCAAAGATTAATCACTGACATTGCCGGAATGCTCAGTAAATTCGACGAGGCTTATGAAAAGGTCAGTGACCCCAAGGATGTTGCTAAGATCGACGCATTGCTGACCAAGCAGATGAAGACTGCGGTTGCGAAGTATCAGCCGGTGTTTGAAAAGATCCCCGAGGCGCGCTGGAAGAAGTTTGTCGCCAGCAAGAAACAGTACAAGCAGTACAAAATCAAAACCGGGCTCGACATTACCATTGGTGTGCTGTCGACGGCAGGTGGTGCGGTTGCGGTGGCTGGGTCTGCGGCAACGGGTGGTGCCTCATTGGTGCTGGGGATTGTTGGTCTGGTGCGCGGCATTGCGGCCCTGGCCAAACAGATCCAGGACGCGGCACGCGATGCTGAAAAGGTCGAGAAGGTACTCAAGAGTGATCTGGATACGCTGATGAAGCGCTACCAGAATGCACAAGGTGAGGCCAAAAAAAAGACCCAAGGTGGCGCCGAAGTTGGTGCTTCGGTGCTGAAGGGAATTTTGGGCACTGATGCACCCTTCCTGGCTACCTTACCTAAATGCAGCTCGAACTATGGTCTGTGGGACAACAAGGTCGCCGGGCTGGCCGTTGCCGGGCGCAAATTGTCGGGGCAAATCGTCAAGGGTCTGGCCGCTTGCGATAAGCTCGACAAAATGCTGAAGGGGTCAACGGACAAAGAGGTGCGCAAGGTTCTGGCCAAGCTGCAAAAGGCGCGTGCCAGTTTGGACAAGGCACTGAACGGCTGTTCAGACATGATGACACGGGTGTCGAATGCTGAAACCAATATGCCCAAGCTGAAACGCATGTTGGATGCGCTGTCGGCGCAGAACCCGAAATATGCTGAAATTTTTGATCGGGTGTTCCCGGCGGTGGTCAACCTGACCCTTGCTGGCGCCAGTGCAGGTGTTGGCTTCGCTGGGGCAAAAAGTGTCCTTGAGAGCGTCAATACGGGACTGGGTCTGTTCAACGAAATCGCCCTCGAAGGCAAGTCTCAGCTAGAGGCAACGCTGGGCTAGCCCGTGCTGCTATAAAGCGATGAGAGAGGGCGGCGGTTGCGCCGGCCTCTTGGTTCACTGCCAAAAGACATTAGACCGATGATTGAAACTCAACCCCTTACACGCCAAGATAAAGCCCGCGAGTTTGTGGAGCGCGATAGCGTCAGGAACAGTATTCTTGGTGTTATTATTTTCAACGCGATCACACTGGGGCTTAGCACCTCATCCACGGTGACAGATCAAATTGGTGGTTTGCTGTCGGTGATTGACCGAGCGGTGCTGGCGATTTTTGTGATGGAACTGGCGCTTAAGTTTTATGCCTATGGTTGGCGGTTCTTTGCCTCGGCTTGGAATATTTTTGATCTGTTGGTGGTCTCGGTTGGGCTACTTCCCGACAAACAGGGGCTGTCGGCCTTGCGGGGCCTGCGCGTGGTTAGGGCGTTGCGGTTGTTGTCGGTGGTGCCGCAGATGCGGTCGGTGGTGCAGGCCTTGCTGGATGCGCTGCCCGGCATGGGCGCGGTGATCGTAATGCTGTCGATTGTCTATTACGTCTTCGCGGTGATGGCGACATTGATGTACGGCGCGGCCTTTGACGAATGGTTCGGAACACTTGGACGGTCGCTGTATTCGCTGTTCCAGATTATGACGCTGGAAAGCTGGTCGATGGGGATCGTGCGACCGGTGATGCTGGTCTACCCGATGGCCTGGATCTTCTTTGTGCCCTTCATCGTCATCACGGCGTTTTCGGTGCTGAACCTGTTCATTGGTCTGTTGGTCAACACCATGCAGACTGCGGTGGAAGATGATGATGAAGCCGAGTTTGAAAAACTGCGTGAATTGGTGAAATCGGAAACTGATGTGGTGGATGAACATGTGCTAGAGCTGAAGCAGGAAATTCGTGCGTTAAGGGCGGAACTGGCGGACGCCAGAGGAGGCGCTAATGGCTGATAGTTCGCAGAAATTCATCGCTCGCAACCGTGCGCCTCGGGTGCAGATCGAATATGATGTCGAGTTATACGGCGCAGAGAAAAAGGTTCAGCTTCCCTTTGTCATGGGGGTGATGAGCGATCTGACGGGTAAGTCCAAGGTTGAACAACCCGCCGTAGCAGATCGTAAGTTCCTGGAGATCGACGTTGATAATTTTGACGAGCGGATGCGGGGGATGGCGCCTCGGGCGGCCTTTACGGTGCCCAACACCCTGACCGGCGAGGGTAACCTGGCGATTGATCTGACGTTTGAGAAGATGTCTGATTTTTCACCCGGTGCAATTGCGTCCAAGGTGGATGCGTTAAAACCTCTGCTAGAGGCGCGCAGCCAGTTGAGCAATCTGATGGCTTATATGGATGGCAAATCCGGCGCCGAGACGTTGATCGAAAAAATCCTCGGCGATACTGCGCTGTTGTCGGCCTTGTCCGCCGACGGGCCGGATGCTGGTGCCGGTATGGCAACAGCGTTGGACAGCCTGCGTGGTGTCGAACTGCCGGAGGTAGAGGTGGACCAAAGCGGTGATATTTTGGCCGGTCTGAGCGCCCGCGCGCCGGAGGATACGCTCGAGGTAGATGCCTCGAGTGCGGCACTAGCAAGCCTTGCCGCAGTGGAAATTGCCGAAGTCTCTCAGGATGATAGCACCGGAGTTCTGGATGCTCTTGCAGCGCAGAAGGTGGCTGAGATTGCCGACACCGGTGCCGCGGATGCTTTGGAGAGCTTGGCTGCGGTTGAGATTGACGAGGCTCCTGAGGATGACAGTACCGATGTGCTGAGCGACCTCGCTGCGCTGGAAGTGGCAGAGGACATCGATACGGGTGCGGCTGATGCTCTGGAGAGCCTGGCTGCGGTTGAGATTGACGAAGTTCCTGAGGATGACAATACCGATGTGCCGGGTGACCTCGCTGCGCTGGAAGTGGGGGAGGACGTCGAGACGGGTGCGGCGGATGCTTTGGAGAGCCTGGCTGCGGTTGAGATTGACGAGGCTTCTGAGGATGACAGTACCGATGTGCTGGGTGACCTCGCTGCGCTGGAAATGGAGGAGGACGTCGAAACGGGTGCGGCCGATGCTTTGGAGAGCTTGGCTGCGGTTGAGATTGACGAGGCTCCTGAGGATGACAGTACCGATGTGCTGAGCGACCTCGCTGCGGTGGAAGTGGCAGAGGGCATCGATACGGGTGCGGCCGACGCTTTGGAAAGCTTGGCTGCGGTTGAGATTGACGAGGCTCCTGGGGATGACAGTACCGATGTGCTGGGTGACCTCGCTGCGCTGGAAATGGAGGAGGACGTCGAAACGAGTGCGGCCGATGCTTTGGAAAGCCTGGCTGCGGTTGAGATTGACGAGGCTCCTGAGGATGACAGTACCGATGTGCTGGGTGACCTCGCTGCGCTGGAAGTGGAAGAGGACGTCGATACGGGTGCGGCCGACGCTTTGGAAAGCCTGGCTGCGGTTGAGATTGACGAGGTTCCTGAGGATGATAGCACGGATGTGCTGGATGACCTCGCCGCGCTAGATGTGGAAGATGACATTGATACCGGTGCGGCAGATGCGTTGGAAAGTCTGGAAGCTGTCGAGGTCGATGAGCTTGCCGACGATGACGGAGATACGGATCTGTCTGCTCTGCTGGATGGATTGGACGATGTCGCCGAGGAAGCGGATCAAGATCTGCAAGCAAACGCGCTGGACAGTTTGCTGGAATCCGATGCGGCTGAGGCTTCAGAGGAGGACGTCGACGGTATTTCGGACGGGCTGCTGGCGGATCTGGACGGGGGGGGCGATGATGATTTGGCAAAAACAGCCGACTTGGCGCCTGATGACACCTCTGACGCAGCTGAGATCGATCTGGATGATTTGCTGGGGGATCTGACCGAGGACGAGGATGGCGATGATCTGGATGGGTTGCTGTCAGGGCTAGAGGATGATGCCGCCGATGAAGTTGCACCAGACGGCGGTGATGACCTGGACGACTTATTGGGTGATTTGACCGAGGACGACAGCGAATTGGACGCGCTGCTGGGTGATGATGCGACGGGGGGTGATGATGATCTGGACCTGGACGATCTGCTGGGGGATCTGGGCGGTGATGATGATATTGCCGCGACCGCTGCTCCGGATGGGGTGACCCAGACTGAGGATCCTGAGTTTGCCTATGGCACCATGAGTGCGGATCGGCCTGAGCCGAAAAAGTTGGAGCGCAAGCGGTTCCGGTTGGCGATCTTGGGCGATTTCTCAGGCCGTGCCGCCAAGGGGTTGATCGAGACTGGCGATGATCTGGCTACGCGCAAGGCGGTGATATTGGACCCTGATACCGTTGAGGATGTGATCGAGAGCTTTGCCACCGAATTGCTGCTGCCGATTGGCAAAGATGGCGCGGCGATGTCGGTGGAACTGGATGACTTGGACGCGCTGCACCCGGACGAACTGTATGAAAACGTCGAGTTATTTTCGGAACTGGTGGGTCTGCGCAAACAGTTGCAAAGCGGCGTCACCGCAGATCATGCAGCTAAAACACTACGCGCATGGGGTGAGAAACATGGCACCCGCGTCAAACCTCCGAAGCCGCGATCGGGTGGCAATGCGGTACCGGCAGATCGTCGGCTGAGTGCCTTTCAACAGCTGATCGGCGATTCTGAAAACCAGTTGGGAGAGGCCTCGCCGGTGCAGGATTTGCTGGCGCGTGTGGTTGGTCCGCATATCCGGGCGCTGCCTGATGCGGATGTGAGTGCAATGATAGGCGCTGTCGATGCGGCACTGTCGGATGCGATGCGCATGGTATTGCATCACCCCGAGTTTCAGTCGCTTGAGGCACAGTGGCGTACACTGGACCTGATTGCCCGCTCGGTTGAGGTCGATGATACGCTGGAGGTGATGCTTTATGACATCTCGGCCGAGGAACTGGCGGCGGATCTGGCTATGGTCGACGATCTGACCGAGAGCGGATTTGTGAAACTGCTGACGGGTGAACCGCTGGACGAGGAAAACGGGCGCGGAGGCTATTCGGCGCTGATTGGGTTGTACCAATTTGAAGAGACGCCACCGCATGCCGAATTGTTGGGTCGGTTTGCGCGGGTGGCGGCACATGTGGATGCTCCGTTCTTTGGTGCGATTTCACCGGCTTTTCTGGAAACGGAAAAGGCTAAACTGCCCGGCGTGGTGACGGGGGCCTGGGATACCCTGCGCGGTATGGCTGAGGCGGGGCATCTGGGGCTAGTGTCGCCACGGTTCATGCTGCGGCGTCCCTATGGTGCCAAGAGCGAGCCGATCTATGAATTTGAGTTTGAGGAGTTCACTGAGGCTGAAGGCTTGCGCGGGATGCTTTGGGCCAATCCGGTGGTTCTGGTGGCGATCCTGCTGGCGCGGTCGTTTAAGAAGAACGGCGCCTCGATGGGATTGGGGCAGATCATGTCGCTGGGTGACATCCCATTCCATTATGTCAACGATCGCTTTGGTGATCAGGTGGCGCTGCCCTGTACTGAGCGCAACATCAATCTCGACAAGATTGCCATGGCGCAAGAGCGTGGATTCATGGCGGTCTCGGCCGTTAAGGGACGCGACGAAATTCGTCTGACCTCGTTTGCGTCGCTTGCCGGAGGTGAGATCCTGGGGCCCTGGACAGGGCAGCTGGCGCCGAAACCGTCGCCACCTGATCCAAAACCCGCAGCTGCGGCTGCCCCAGCAGATGATGACAGTGGTGATGACCTTGATGATCTGGGACTGGACGATTTGGGATTGGATGATCTGGACCTTGGCGGCGATGACGACGGCGACAGTGATCTGGATGATCTTTTGGCCGGGTTTGGTGATGACGATGATGGCGACGATGAGGATGGCATGGATGCCGAACTCGCCGCCTTACTAGGTGATTTGTGATGAGAAATTTTAGGGATTTAACATTTATTTTGCGCCCGGTTTTCCCCGGTGAAAGGAGGCGCCATGGCCGAAAGTAAACCACATGAGCATAGTCTGGTCTGGATGTCCGGCAGCTATAAGGCTCGAGAACTGCTGTTGAAACGAGCGATTGTGCGCGAAGGGCTGAGCAAGCTGACCGAGACCACGGTCGAGTTCCAGTCCAAGAACAAGGCAGAGAAGCTGGAGCAGATCGTGGGTCACACAATGAACCTGCATGTGCAGACCGAAGATGGCACCGATCAGAAATTTTCTGGCCTGTGCATCTCGGTTGAAAATTTGGGAATGCGCGATGGCTATGGCCATTACATTGCCGAGGTGCGGCCTTGGTTCTGGCTGCTGACCCGGACGCAGGATTGTCGGGTGTTCCAGAACATTAACGTGCTGGATCTGATCAAGCAGTTGTTCAACGATCACGGCTTCAGCGATTTCCGCGACCGCACCAGCGGGAGCTATGAAGAGCGCGAATATTGCCTGCAATACCGGGAAAGCGATTTTGATTTCATCTGCCGCCTGATGGAGGAGGAGGGGATCTACTATTACTTTGACAGTACCAGCGACAAGAATGCGCCGGAAAAGCTGTGCATCTGTGATGGCATTAGTGGGCATTCGCCGATCAATGGGAGCTCGACGGTGGAATTCCATCCCCGTGACGATGCGGATCGTCGTCGCAAGGATCACATAGCCGAATGGGGGCGCGAGGAAATCTTGACTCGGGGCAAGGTGACGTTGAATGACTTTGATTTCCTGTCGCCAACGGCAGATCTGAAGGTCAACAATCAGATCGAAAAAGGCAGCCATAACCACAAAGACTACGAGGTTTATGACTACCCCGGCCATTATCGCAAAAACTCGGGGCTGGGAGATTCTCAGGCGCGGGTGCGGATGGAGGCTGAGGCGATCCGACATAAACGTTGGCGCGGCGCGTCCAGTGTGCGCAGTTTGGGCACGGGATATACCTTCAAGCTCAAAAACCACCCCGAGCGGGAGGCCAACGCGGAATATCTGGTGGTGGACACTATTCATTATCTGCAGGTGGCCGGAGATTTTGCCGAGCGCGAGACTCGGCGCAGGTCGGATAAAGATGGCAAAGAGATGCCATGACCTCAAGGGCAAGAACATGGAGTTCCCCGAGGAGATGAAGGGCGACGCCTATGCCGCGACTTTTGGAGCGATTGAGAAACAAGAACAGTTCCGCGCACCGCTGGTCACGCCCTGGCCAGAGATTGCCGGGTTGCATACAGCCATAGTGACTGGCCCAGGTGGTGAGGAAATCTGGACCAACGAGCATGGTCAGATCAAGGTTCAGTTTCATTGGGACCGCGAAGGACAAGGTGACGAAAAATCCTCGTGTTTTGTGCGGGTGGTGACGCCATGGTCGGGCAAAGGCTGGGGTATGGTGGCGGTGCCGCGTATCGGACAGGAAGTGGTGATCCAGTTCGAAGAGGGTGACCCGGATCGCCCGATCTGCACTGGCATGTTGTACAACAAGGACACCATGCCGCCTTATACCTATCCCGACGATCAGACCCAGATGGGGTTCAAGACCAATTCATCGAAAGGGGGCGGCGGCTATAACGAGTGGATGTTCGAGGACAAGACAGGTGAGGAACTGATGCGCATTCAGGCGCAGAAGGATCATCAAAGGTTGGTCAAGAATAAGTCTGTGGTGACCATTGGTTTGGACGAGGTGGATGCTGGCGGGCATGACGAAGACGGCTGCGAAAGCAAGGTGGTCAAACAGCATGTGACCGAGACGCTACTGGAGGGGGATCACTATTTCACAATCGAGACTGGCAGTCAGGAAATTGAAATCAAGACTGACAAGACCCAAACCATTGAGGGCAAGCACACCAAGACAATAACCGGCAATGACACAACTACGGTGAAGACCGGCAATATGACGGTGGATGTCAGCGCCGGAAAAATCGAGATGACGGCCGCCATTGAAATTTTGCTTACGGTTGGCGGATCTTCGATTAAGATCGATAATTCAGGGGTGACGATCAAAGGGCCAATGATCAAGATCGAAGGCACCGCGATGGTTGAGGCCAAAGCGCCGATGACCACGGTAAAAGGTGACGGCATGTTGACCCTCAAGGGCGGCCTGACGCTAATAAACTAGGTGGGACAGATGACGACGATGTTTAATGACCTGGTAAAAATGCCAACAGACCCGGTGGCCAAATTGCTATCGCAGGCAAATGTTCTGTTGAAAACGCCGCTGGAAGCGCCACCAACAGCCGGTGCTTCTGAAGTGCTGAAAGAGCTGTCCGACAAAGGCGCACTGGTGGATCTTCTGCGGCTGCTGGCCATATTACTGCCACCTCGGGAGCGGGTTTGGTGGGCCTGCATGGCAGCGCGCGATTACATCGGGCCACGATCTGACAAGGACCCACCGTCGCTGACCGCCTCCGAGGCCTGGGTTTATGAACCCTCGGAAGACAACCGGGATGCGGCGCGGATATCGATGGATAACGCCTATGTTGACGACGACACGGTGAATTGTGCGTTGGCGGTGCTGTATTGTGACGGCACCTTGGGGCCGGGAGAGCTGAAGCAATATCCGGCGCCAGCCGGCGCCTCGGAAACTGCGGCTTTTGCCATGAATATGGTAGCCTTGTCGGAATTGTCTGATAAGTTTGAACAGCATGGCCGTGTTTTGGTCGAGCGCGCGTTGAATATTGGGCGCGGTGGTAATGGGCAATCGGACTCGGTTCAGTCCCTGGAAACCCACGAGTAACGAGGAGGAGTTTGACTATGGGAATGCCCCAAGCACGCGTAACGGACCTGCACGCCTGTACGTTGCCATCTATACCGCCTCCGCCGGTACTGCCTGTTCCGATCCCGATCATGCCGCCATGTGCTGTGACTGTCCTGGTGGGAAAACTACCTGCTGCACGGCTGACTGATATGTGTCTGGCGGTACCGCCGCATCCAATCATCAAAGGCTCAGCAACTGTCTTGATATGCAGTCTGCCGGCTGCCCGAGTTTTGGACAATGCGGCCTGTGGAGGTCCAATCGTAAAGGGTGAGTTTACTGTATTGGTCGGAGGATAACGCCACATATGGCCGTGACACTTAAATTCCAAAGTTCTGGCTCCATGCCCGGTGATGCGGCACCAGTGCCAATGCGCGGGCCCAGCCTGACCGTGGGGCGGGGCGATAGCAATGATCTGGTGTTGCCAGATCCGGACCAATTGCTGTCACGCACCCACTGTGTGATCGAGGACCACAACGGCAATGTGGTGGTGGTCGATCTCAGTTCGAACGGCACTTTTCTGAATTACTCCAAGATCCCGCTGGGCCGCACCCCAACCCCGTTGAACAATGGCGATGTATTATGCGTCGGCAACTACGAGATGGTTGTTGAGATCCGCAATGAGCTGGCAGAGGTGGGTGATTTAATCGCTGCCCCGGCAGCACAGGCCCCGGCCTCGCATGGGATGGCGGAAAATGCGCCGGATCCAATGAAGCTGTTGGATGATGTTGGGCCGGGCGGGGATTTTCTGGATGATCTGCTGGGCACGCCAACACCCACCGGCCCATCGCAAATTAATCCCGTGGATCCGATCGATGATCTGCTGCCGCCTATGGGTGAGGACGAAGATCCGTTTTTTCAAAAATCCAGAGATGGGCGCGAAGGCGAGGGAGCAAGCCTGCCCACGCACAACCCCTCGGCGCAGGATGCTTTTGAGCCTCAGGTGGCGCAACCCGCCGCCGCGATCCCGGACGATTGGGATGATGACTTTTTGTCCGGAATAGGTGGGGCGCCAACGCCGACCTCTGCGGATGCGTCATTTGAACGGGTCATGACCGCGCCGCCTCCGCCGCCAGTGGTCTCAAAGCCTGACTCCGAACCGACCCAACCTGCCGCACCTATTGAGGATGCGGAGGCCGCTCCGGTGCCGGTGGATCCGTCAGAACAAGCGGCTGCAATTGATGCGTTTCTGCGTGGCTTGGGGGCCGAGGACCTGAAGTTAGAGGCCGAAGAACAACAGAACGCGCTGGCCCGCATGGGACGGGTGATGCGAACACTGATCACGGGCCTGCGCGAAATTCTGATGACCCGCGCCTCGATCAAATCCGAGTTCCGCATCGAACAGACGATGATTTCTGCCGGTGGCAACAACCCGTTGAAATTCTCGATCACGCCGGAACAGGCAATCGAAGCAATGGTGCGCCCTGCAACCAAGGGTTACTTGAGTCCGGAAAGCGCTGCCGAGCAGGCGCTGAATGACATCAAAGCCCATGAAGTTGCGATGATGACCGGCATGGAGGCCGCGCTGAAAGGTGTATTGGCGCGGCTGGACCCCAAGGTTCTAGAGACCCAAATTCAGGACAAAGGCGGCATTAGCGGTCTGCTGAAGGGTAAAAAGGCACGATACTGGGACGTCTACGAACAGCTATATTCCGAGATCTCGGACCAGGCTGAAAACGATTTTCACGAACTGTTCAGCCGCGAATTTGCGCGGGCCTACAAGCAGCAACTGGACAGGTTAAAAGATTAATCAGCGCGCATGCGCTGAACTAGAAAGAGGAGAGCCAGGTGTCCTGGGACAGCAAAGTGCTTTGGACCGAGGGGTTGTTTTTGCAGCCGCACCATTTCCAGCAGTCGGATCGCTATACCGAGGCTCTGGTCACTGGGTTGGCGCGTCGGATGCGCCCCTATGCTTGGGGCGTGAATGGGCTGGAGATCGACCACGAGGCCCTGAAAGTGGGTCAGTTTGCGCTGAAAAGCTGCGAAGGCCTGACCCATGATGGCACCGTATTTCGGGTGCCCATGGTTGATCCGCACCCCCCGGCGTTAGAGGTACCAACCACGATCAAGGATTGCATCGTCTATCTGACCGTGCCGCAACGCCGCCAAGGTGCTGCCGAGGTGGATCTGTCTGGCGCGGAAATGTCTGCCAGCCGATTGCGCCCGGCCAAGCAGGAAGTCAGCGACGTCACCAGCAGCGAGCGCAAGCCGGTCGATCTGGACGTGGGCAAGATGCGTTTGCAATTCGCGCTTGAGGTGGATGATCTGGCGGACCGGCTGTCAGTGCCCGTCGCCCGCATCATTGAAGTACGCGCCGATAAGGAAATCATCCTAGATCAGGCCTTTATCCCATCGTGCACCGATGTACGTGCAGCTCCTGCGCTAACGGGTTTCCTGCGCGAGTTGGAGGGACTGTTGGCTCACCGCATGGAGGCGCTGTCGGGTCGGTTGGCCGAAGGTGGTGCGACCCGTGGCGCGGCCGAGGTGTCGGACTTCATGTTGTTGATGGTGGTCAACAAAATGCTGCCGGTGGTGCGCCATATGGCGCAGATCGAAAACCTGCACCCCGAGAGGTTCTTTGTCACCTGCGCGTCACTGGCCGGCGAATTGTCGGTGTTGATGTCGACGGATAAGCAGGTGCCACAATTCCCGCCCTATACCCATGACAACCTGAGCAGTTGTTTTGCGCCGGTCATCCGCACATTGCGGCAATACCTTAGCTCGGTGCTGGAACAGACGGCGATTGCGATCAAGCTGGAGGAACGCAAATACGGTATCTCGGTTGGGGTTATTGCCGACCGTAAGCTGCTGGGTAATGCCGGATTTGTACTGGCGGTGAACGCCGACATTCCCGCCGAAGACGTGCGCCGCCATTTTGCCGGACAGGCCAAGATCGGTCCGGTCGAGGAAATCCGCCAGTTGGTCAACTCGGCGCTGCCGGGGATCACGCTGCGGCCCTTGCCGGTGGCTCCACGGCAGATTCCTTATCATGCCGGTGTCGTGTACTTTGAAATGGACGGCGACAGCCCGTATTGGGGCAAGATGACCACCTCGGGTGGGATCGCGGTACATGTTTCAGGGCAATTTCCGGGGCTGAAGATGGAACTTTGGGCCATTCGCAACACTTAAAACGGGATTAAAACATGGGCGATTTCGACGACCCGTTTGCGGAACCAAATGACACCGATAAAACGGTGATCAGACCGAATCCGGGTGGCCGACGGACGGCAACGCCGCAACCTGTGTCAGAGCCTGCGGCAATACCATCTGCTGCGGGGAGTGACGCCTTTGGAGTGCCACAGGCCGCGACCCCGGCGGCACCTGCGCAGGCCTCGCCGTCGGGCAAGAGCACGCAATTGGCGATGACGGGCATGAATCAGTTAACCGCCTGTGCCTCGACCTTGTTTGCGCTGATCAGTCGCATTCGTAATCGCGCCCAGCATATGGACCCCGACAAACTGCGCCAAAGCGTGGTGGCCGAGGTGCGCGGGTTTGAAAACCGCGCCTTGCAGGCTGGCATCGCGGCGCAGACGGTGAAAATCGCGCGCTATGCCATGTGCGCAACTTTGGATGACGTGGTGCTAAACACGCCATGGGGTGGCCAATCCAGTTGGGGTTTGCAGTCGATGGTTGGTACCTTCCATCGCGAAACTGTTGGTGGCGACCGCTTCTATGATCTTCTGGCACGGCTGGAGAAAGAGCCGGGTGGCAATATTGATATGCTGGAGTTCCTGTACATGTGCATGTCGCTGGGGTTCGAGGGGCGGCTGCGAGTTGAACAGGGCGGCCTGGAAAAACACATGCAAATTCGTGGTGCGCTGGCGCGGATCATCCGGGCTCAACGCGGGCCGGTGGAGCGCGATCTTGCACCGCATTGGCAAGGGTTGAAGAAGCCGTTCAAGGCACTGTCGGCCTGGCGTTTGATCTGGATTTCGCTGACAGTGACCACGCTGTTGCTGGGGATGCAATTCGTCGGGTTGTCCTGGGCGCTGTCGAACCAAACGGAACGGGTGATTGGCCAGTTGTCAATTGTCGACTCTGGCCCGGTGGCCGAGTTGGAGCGGCGAGCACCGCCTCCTGCGCCAACACCTCCCGCGCCGATTGTTGTCGATCAAGTTGCCAAGGTTTCGGGATTTTTAGAGCCAGAGATCGCAGAGGGTATCATCGAGGTTTTCCAAAAGGGTAACACGCTGATTATCCGCGTTGCAGGAACCGGAATGTTTGGATCGGGGTCAGACAAATTGCAGGCTGATTTCGGACCACGGATAAACCGGTTGGCGCAGGCGCTGAACGATGAAAAAGGCGCGCTGATTGTGGTGGGGCATTCCGACAATGTGCCCATTCGCTCGTCCCGGTTCCCGTCAAACATGCATCTGTCGCTGGCGCGTGCCAAGTCGGTAATGGCAGGAATGGCTGACGTCTTGAGTGACCCGGATCGACTATCTGCCGAAGGTCGCGCCGACAATGAACCGTTAGCTGACAATGGCACCCGAGAGGGTCGCGCCCGTAATCGCCGCATCGAAGTCTTATGGGTGCAGGAGAATGATCAATGATCCGCCGGTATATCGTTCCACTATTTAAATCCATTTACTCGTTGATGATCATTTTTGCAGTGGCCCTATCCGCCTGCGTCTGGTTCTTTGCTCCCTTTATCGGCGGCGAGGAATGGCGACCCTTTGACAGTGTCACCTCGCGGGTTGTCACCATTTCGTTGATCTGGGTGTTTTTCCTGGGCCTGATCATTTTCATCTTCTGGCGCCGTCGGCGCAAAGACCGGGCGATGAGCGATGAGATCGCCGAGGCGGTAGACACCAGCGAAGACGATGTGCTGGCCGAGGAAATTGGCGAGCTGCGTGGCAAATTCAAGCAGGCGATGATTGAGCTGCGCAAATCAAAGAACGGGCGGCGTCATCTGAATGATCTGCCGTGGTACGTGATGATCGGGCCTCCGGGTGCCGGGAAAACCACGGCGATTGTCAATTCGGGGCTGCAGTTTCCATTGGCTGATAAGCTGGGCAAGGCAGCAATCGGCGGTGTGGGCGGCACGCGCAACTGTGACTGGTGGTTCACCAATGACGCGGTGCTGATTGATACTGCCGGCCGTTACACCACGCAGGAAAGCGATGCCGAGGCGGACAATGCTGCCTGGATCGGCTTTCTGGGGCTGTTGAAAAAGTACCGCAAACGTCAACCGATCAATGGCGCCATCATTGCGATTTCACTGTCGGATCTGTCGCTGCAAGATGAGATGACTCAAAAGGGTCATGCTCAGGCTGTGCGAAGGCGACTATCGGAGCTGCGCGAACGGCTGGGCGTACGTTTCCCGGTCTATGTGCTGTTTACCAAGGCCGATCTGATCGCTGGTTTCAGCGAATTTCATGATACATTGGGCAAGGAAGACCGCGAACAAGTCTGGGGGTTCACTCTACCTTTGCCCAAAGGCAAGAAAGACGATGCGCCAATTGCCCGGTTCGATGAAGAGTTTGCCCTGTTGCTGGGGCAGCTGAATGCACAGCTGTTGGAGAAGATGCAGGGTGAGACTGATCATCAACGCCGGGCGCTGGTGGCTGGTTTCCCATCTCAGGTGGCCTCGGTTCGCACAGTTGCGCGGGATTTCCTGAACGAGGTGTTTCAGGACAATCGGTACGACCAACGTCAGATGCTGCGCGGGATATATTTCACCTCGGGCACCCAAGAAGGCACTCCGATTGACCGGCTGATGCTAGGTATGGCGCAGACTTTTGGCATTGGGCGTCAGGCAATTGGCACCGGACAAGGGACCGGGCGATCATTCTTCCTGACCCGCCTGTTTGAGGGCGTGATGTTCCCGGAGGCCGGATTGGTGTCAGCGGATGACAAGGTCGAGCGCCGCTATCGTTGGACCCGTCGGGTGGCGATCACCGCGACCATTTTGGTGGCAATGACCACTGGCGGGTTGTGGGTGAATTCGTTTCTGGAAAATGCCGAGCTGATCGAAGAAGCTGAAGAACAGGTTGCGGCCTATCAGGCGGCAGCGGCAACTTTGCCACCCAGCCCGGTGGGGGACACCGATCTGGTGCCAGTCGTTGCAGCCTTGAATCTGCTGCGGGATCTGCCTGCCAATCCGGTTCTTTCCGACCCCGAACCAGAACGCGAGATGACCTATGGCCTGTATCAAGGCGAAGTGATCGGCACTCAGGCGGCGCAGACTTATCGATCGGCGCTGAACCAACGATTGCTGCCTCGGCTGCTGGTGCGGCTGGAAGAGCAGATCTCCGGAAATATAAACAACTCGGATCTGCTGTATGAGGCGCTGAAAATCTATCTGATGCTGGGTCTGCAAGGACCGATGAACCAGGATCTGATCAAGGAATGGATGCGGCTGGACTGGGAGCTGGTGGCCTATCCCGGCATTGCCCGGGCGCAATTGCGTAGCGATCTGTCGGATCATCTGACCGCGCTGCTGTCACAGCCAATGGAGGAGGTGGCGCTGAATGGCCCCCTGATTGAGCAGGTGCAAAGCATCCTATCAGAGCTACCGCTGGCGCAGCGGGTCTATAATGGCATCGTCAATTCCAACGCCGCTACCAGCCTGCCGAAATGGCGTCTGACCGATGTCGGCGGCCCTTCGGTGAAACGGGTGCTGGTGCGCAGCTCTGGCAAGCAGCTGAACGACGGGATCGAGGGCATCTATACTTATGACGGTTTTCACAATGTGTTCCTGCCCGAGGCGGTCAGCGTGGCTGAAAGGGTGCAACGCGAAGCCTGGGTTCTGGGTCAGCGCAGCGAAGAAGAGCAGAGCAATTCGGTACTTCTGGCGCTGAGCCGCGACGTGTTGGATCTATATTATAACGATTACATCACCCGCTATGACACCATGCTGGGTGATGTCGATATCATCCCCTTGGAATCGCTAAGCCACGCCGTTGAGGTCACCAATGTATTGTCCGGGCCCACTTCTCCGATTGTGAACATCCTGACCGAAGTGTCCAAGGAAACCCGGTTGGCTGAGGATCGCTCCACCCTGGATACCTCGGCGCTGTCGGGTGGTGCATCTCAGGTGGCTGCTATCGAAGCGCGGTCAAACCTGTCGATTCAGGGCCAGATCCTGATGGAGGCGTTGGTTAAATCCGCCGAAGACGGCGGAGGCGTAGCACCCAAACCGCCGGGATCTTACGTGCAAGAGAGGTTCCAATGGTTGCACAATCTAGTGGAGCGGCCTGAACAGCAACCCTCGCAACTGGATGATCTGATGGTGTCCCTGCAGCTAGTTTATCAAGAGCTGAACAAAATGTCGTTTAGTGGCGTCGCCACGGGAGGCGAGGCATTGTTGCAGTTCCAGCAATCGGCAGCACGGGCTGACGGGCCTGTACAACGCTGGGCCTCGCAGATTTCAACGGGTTCATCCGGGATTACTTCCGAAGGCACTCGGGCTTCGATCAATGCACGCTGGCAAGCCTCGGTACTGCCATTTTGCACGCAGGCGCTAGACAATCGCTACCCTTTCAACCGACGTGCACAGGCGGATGTGGCGATGGCGGATTTTGCCAAGCTGTTTTCACCAGGAGGGTTGATTGACGGGTTCTTTAACGAGAACCTGGCGAAATACGTCGATACTCGCAGCCGTCCCTGGACCTGGAAGCGGGTCAACGATGTGGATCTGGGGATCAGCCCGGCGGTATTGGTGCAGATGCAATATGCCTCCGAAATTCGTGATGCTTTCTTTGCGGCGGGTCCAACGCCTGCCGTGCAATTTCAGATCACACCCAAGGCACTGGATCCCAAGGCAAAAGATGTGCTGCTGGAAATCGATGGAGTGCAGGTTGCCTATGGTCACCGCTCGGGCCAGCCTACTCCGGTCGCGGTAACTTGGCCCGGATCCGTTGGACTGGCTCGGATCACTTTGTCGCCGAAAAAACGCGACGCGGAGAACACCATGTCGCGAGATGGACCTTGGGCTTGGTTCCGCCTGCTCGACTCGGCTGAAGTGCGTCGGACCAACGTGTCGGACCGACGGCGGGTGAATTTCCGTGTTGGCGGCCGGCTGGCCTTGTTTGAGCTACAATCTGGTTCCGTCATCAACCCTTTTGCCCTACCGGCCATGGCAAAGTTCAACTGCCCCAAGTCGATGTGATGGCGATGGGGTTTGGAGCATTTGGCAAGATGCCCTCGGTTGGCGATTTCTTTCGGGTAGGGCCGCCGCCGGGTTTTGTCCGTGTTTGGGACGCATGGTTGCAGGGAGTGCTATTGGCCGGGCAGGCGGCGCATGGCCCCTATTGGGATGGCTATTACATGTCGGCGCCGATCTGGCGGTTCACATTGGCACCGGGATTGGCCGGGCCTGAAAAGGTGATCGGAGTGCTGATGCCTTCGGTTGATCGGGTTGGACGGCGGTTTCCGCTGACACTCATGTCGGCGCTGCCGACGCCGGGGCCCGCGGCTTTGGATCATCTGGGCGAGACGGCATTGTTCGAGCAGCTTGAGGATCTGGCTCTCGCCTCATTGGAGGACAACATGACGCAGGAAAAACTATCACAGGATCTGGCCAAGTATGTGGTGCCAACGCAGCGCGCGCATTCTCCGCTGCGGGGCGGCGAGGGCTGTATGGTGATGACCGGAGCAAGCAGCCCGGCAGCCCTTTCCAGCCTGTTGGCCGGAGAACTGCTGGATCAGAAGGTCAAAGACGCCAGCCTATGGACTGCAATTTTGGACGGAGTGCCGAGATTGATGATCACTAAGGGATTGCCCAGTGGCAAAGCGTCTGTTGGGTTGTTTGACGTTGCGGCCCCAATCTGGAGCGAGGCACGACCGTTATGAGCCAGTTTCACAATTACCGCTATACGGTGCAGACTCATGTTGGGCTAAAGCGGAAAGTAAACGAGGATTCCATCCTCGCGTTGCCGGAACATGACATCTGGCTGGTTTCAGATGGAATGGGTGGGCACCAAGCCGGGGATTTTGCCAGCCGAGCCGTGGCTGATGCTGCAGCAATGATTCCAGTGGGATTAGACCCAACAGCGCGCATGCATGCGTTGCGCGGTGCTATTTTAGGGGCACACCAGATGATACGGGCTGAGGCTGAAGCGCGCGGGTCAGGAGTGATTGGTGCAACCGTGGTGGCGCTGATGATGGCCAATGGGCATTTTGTCGGGTTGTGGGCTGGAGATAGCCGTATTTACCGGCTGCGGGATGGTTTGATTGAAATGCTGACCACGGATCATTCATCAGTGGCTGAATATGTATTGTCTGGGCGGATGACCTGGGACGAAGCTGAACAGCACCCGCAGTCCAATGCCATCACCCGCGCGGTGGGCGTTGGAGATGTGCTGGAGTTGGATAAGATCCGAGGCGAAGCGCTGTCAGGAGACCGGTTTTTGATCTGCTCTGATGGGCTGACCAAATATGCCACCTTTGACATGTTGCAGGACATCCTGAGCACCACCCCAATTGAAACCGTAGTGGAACGTTTAGTGCAGGTTGCATTGACTGGCGGTGGAGCCGATAACATCTCAGCCATTGTAGTGGATGTAATGTAAGTCCCGGAAAATTTGAATTTTCCGGATTAGGGCCGCGCGGTGATCAAAATCCGGCTGTCCAGAGAAAGAATTCGACCAGAATCTGCTTCAAAACTGACTTGCAGTGCTTCAGCAAAGCCCACCGCACTTTCCGAAGTTGGTCGCATTCCATCAAACAAAGGTGCGGAGGAATGCAGCACTAGAATTTTGCTTTTACCAAGTGAGCTGTCATCAACCCGAAAGGCAATGCCCCCCCCGGTTGAAGCAGCGTCCAGCCCAAAGGCTACTCGAACTTTCACCTCACCATTGCGCCCTTTACGCAAAGTCTCGACCGAGTTATCCGGTCGAGAGATATTGGGCAGCAAGTGAAACACATTTCCGGACACGTCCAGAATGGAGACTGTCAAATACCCCGAGGTCATCTCGGCGGGCAAGACCACATCAATTACCGGGTTTTCGCCAACAAAGAACCGCCCCGATGGATTAGGCTCATTTCGATCCCCGACGATAAAAGCGACTGAGGTTGCACCCGTTGGCGCCCGCGGCAAATGCTGTTCGATCAGGCAGAGGCTGGGATTCAGAACTTCAAGGTCCAGCACAACTTGGCGATCTCCGGCCATTGCCCGCAGCGCATCAAACAGGCCAACCCGCGTTGCGGTTTCGGCCACCCGACCGGTCACTGTAATCGCATCCTCCGGGCCATAACCGTCAACTGAACCAGCCGAAGGGGTTGAAAGCGGCCCACAATCACTGTTGTCCTGTAATATCGTGCGGACATTCGCAAAGGGCAGGACTGGCAGCACAAAAGAGATATCGACCTTACCCTCGAGCGTGCCAGGCAACCCACTTCCAAAGACCGCGTTCAATCGCGCCAGAAGCGCGGCATCCGCAGTGGTTCCGGTTAGTTTTGCCTTGTTATTAGAGACCACGAAACGCCATTCTTCAAGGTCTTGCAGAGGCTGCAGGCTGGCAATCACGTCTTCGCCCCAACTGCTGGAAATCTTGCCCGATGCCAGTGTCACCTCGGCGTCGCTCACCAGTGCGGTCAGGGCGTCGCGAGTGTTTTCGGACGGCATATAACCAACCGCTTGCGCCACTCCACCCGGGGTCTTTTCGACGATCAGTGTATAGGGGTCCGCCGACGGGTATGCGGGTGAAAGAAAACCATCGAACAGGCCAGAGAGATATCCTCCAGTACCCGCCGCAATCAGTACAACGCTTAGACCAACCGCCAACAGTGGCCCACGCGAAGAGCGTGATTTCTCAGGGGCAGGGGGGCTGACTGCGGTTTTTTGCGTCGGAAAGGAAATCACCGTGGCTTCGTCGTTTGGCTTGGGTGTTTGGGCGTCCTGAGAGGGAGGCGTCCCTGACTCCAAGTCATCAAGATAATCTAAAACGGCAGTGGCGCTGGCAAGACGCTGGTCCGGGTCCGGTTCACACATGCGTCCAATCAGACTTTTCAGCGGCTGCGGTACGCCGGATGTATCAAGTGGTTTCTGTTTATTCTCGACCACTTCCATCGGGTTGGCGCCCAGATTAGGGGGGGCACCACGGAAATTGGCCAGCAGCAGTGCGCCCAAGGCATAGATATCCGCACGGGCATCGGTATTGCCGCTGAGCTGTTCCGGCGCGGCGTAGGAGTATTTGCCAGCAAATTCATTGCCAACAATGGTTTGCGCGCCGGGATTGGTGTCTTTGGCGATGCCAAAATCAATAATCACCGCTTGCGCAGGGTCGCCGCCACGCAGGATGATATTATCGGGACTCAGGTCGCGATGGACGATGTTGCTGGCATGCGCTGCTTGCAGACCTTCGGCCACACGACGACAAACAATCAGCAGATCCTCGGCTGCCATCGGCCCCTGTTTTAGCTTTTTGTCCAACCCTGGCCCATCAATGAAATCCATTAGCAGATAGATGTGACCATCCGGGGTGCGGTGATTTTCGGAATAACGCACCACAGCGTCATGGCGGATCTCACGAATGTTTTCCTCGCGGGCCATTAGCACAGTGAAATCTTCGTTGCCGGCCAATTCTTGTTTCAGAACCTTCAGCGCCACCAGATTTCCAGAAATCTCCGAACGTGCCTTATAGACATCCGAGGTGCCGCCGCGGCCCAGCAGGATCTCGATGCGATAGGTATTGTTGAGCAGGTCACCGGGCTGAAACAAATCGCCGGGGCGCGAGTCCATCATGGCGCCGCTCCGGACGCAAGTGCAGCGTGAAAATTGCGCAAGAGCCTAGCCAAGAGCCTGGAATTCAACCCGACGGTTGATGTCAGCGCGTGGATCGTCACCATCAAACGGCGCGGTTTCACCCATGCCTATTGCCTTCAGCATGGTCTCATCAATACCGCAGGCGGAGACCAGATGGCGGCGTACTTCCTGCGCGCGTAGCAAGGACAGGCGCTCGTTATATGTCGCTGAGCCGGAACTGTCAGTATGGCCAATGATCTGGAACACGGTACCTTCGAGCAGCTGCATCGACTTGCACATATTGACCAGTTTCGGCTGCTGATCAGAGCGCAGAGCGGCGCTGTCAAAATCAAACGAGATTTGCACGTTAACCTGCGATTGCCGGTCAACGGGTTCGTACTCGTCTGCATCCACAGCGGCAACAGTCGCCGTTTCCTCGGTGGTCGCATCGACCGCCGCATCCGTCGCGGTGTTTGGCACGATAACTAGCCCACGGGTCTTTTGCTGCTTGAATACTGCGGTGAGTTCTTCCACCGATAGTTCTTCGGCATCTTGCGCAAAGACGGTCGGTGCGGCTCCAAGGCCTGCGACCAAAAGGCTAACAAATAGGACGTTGAGACGGATCACAACATACCCCCCCCTTTATAAAAAAACCAGTTACAGACTTCAGCCTATACCACCACCCGGGTGCTGCCAATGGTTTTGACGGGGTGATTGACATTTCCAAAGATAAGGAAATTCGCCGAACTTACACGAAAAGCTTTACTCGCCGTGCCGGAACGGGCTGAATTGCACCTGTTGAATTAGAGGGTCCCATGCGCGTTATACCAGCCATTATCATTGCCGTCGCCCTGATGCTTTTGCCAGGCATCTGGTTTGCCCTGAAGTGGACGCTGTCCGATGAAGGGTTTGAGGGTGCCGCAGTGGATTCCACTGCCCGCATCGAAATCGAAATGCTGCGTCAACAGATTGAGGACCTGCAGGGGCGGTTGTCGGAATTGCGAAGCGAGGTTGCGCGCTTGCCCGTCGGTGGGGGTGGCGGCGCAGCAGCCGTTTCAGATGCTGAGGGCGAACGGGCAATCTGGGATCAGACCCCCGGTGCAGACTTGGATTACGCCCAAGTAGTGCTGATTGCTGACCGATTGAATGTAAACAATGGTCTGCAGGTGGCTGGTGGGTCATATTTGTCTGAGAAACTGGGGCGCCCGCGCGAAGATCTCAATGATCAGTGCCAACCGATGACCAACCCCGAGTTGAAGGAAAAGCTGGTCACTGAACAGGTCGGACCGATCCGCGTCAGTATGTTGCAGCCGGCGATCAGTAGTCTGAAGGCTGTATTTAAAAATATCCAGTCCGCTGATCCGGACCTGTACGACCGCATCAATACCGCCGGCGCACTGTGTGTGCGTCGAATTCGGGGCACGCAGAATTCATTGTCGACGCACAGCTATGGGCTGGCAGTGGATTTGAACATCGACGGGCAGTTGGATAACTTCACCGATGGGAAAACTCAATTAGGCCTGACCATCATAGCTGGTTTCTTCAACGCCGAAGGCTGGGTGTGGGGCGCTGGATTCCGGCGCGAAGACAGCATGCATTTTGAAATCAGCCGTCGCCAGTTGGATCAATGGCTTGCCGAAGGTAAACTGTAAACTCCTCTAAGCAGCACTGGTGGTTTTGCCGTGATGGGTGTTGAGCCTATTCTTCGATGCCATAAGCCCGGCGAATACCGCGTTGGGTGCCGGGGCCGAAATCTCCATCAATTGCGCCTTGATAAAATTCGTTCTCTTTTAGCCTGGCCTGCAGGGCCTTGCGGGTTTGATCGGTGAACATGGTCGGCCGGTCGCTCAGCAGGTTGAGCACATCTGAGCTGCCCGACCTAAGGGCCTGATATAGATAGTACGCAGAGTCTTCGGGCCCCTTATCCGCGATCAGCCCATCGTCGATTAGCGCTGCAAAATTGAATTGTGCCTGCGGGTGGCGCAGATCGGCGGCGCGCTCAAAGAAAGTCAGCGCCTTTTGCGGATCCGCCGGCAGTCCCAGACCGCCCTGATAATGCAAAAAGCCAAGATCATTGATCGCATCGGCAAAATCCTGTTCTGCCGCAGCCCGATACAGTACCAGTGCACGCGTGTGATCCTCCGTGACTCCGGTGCCGCGCTCAAAAAGTTTGGCCAGTTCAAACTGCGCCTCGGGCGACCCCGCATCTGCGGCGCGCTGTAGGAAAGACACGGCTGCCTTGGGGTCAAACCGGCCTTCGTTTGGGTTCAGTCGGATATAGGCTAGCCCCAGCATGGAGCGGGTATCACCCTGATCAGCCAGCGCCAACAACTGATCCTCTTGATCGGGGCGAATGGTCGCCCAGGCATCGATTGCAGCAGCCGAGGCCACATCGACCTGGCCTTCGGCTGCGCCAGCCAGATAAAACGGGACTCCGGTCAGTGATCCATAGGTATGCGGTTCTTGCAGGTTGCCGGTTTGCTGCAGCACCCGGTCGCGAACCTGCCGAAACATCAAGCTGATTTCTAATCCCGGTTCGGCCATTTTCTCCATTAAGGCAACGGCATAGGGGCTGTTTGTGCCACTGCCATCAAGCGCCACCTGACCGTCGCGCGCAGCAAAGGCCACCAGAGTGCCCCGATCAGGATCTGCTGCTGCCATGCCGCCACCTGCACCACGGGTGCCTTCAGTGCTGGCAGTCTCAATGTCGCCCTCCCCCAATGCAATGGCATCCCCCAGAGGATTATTCCGGCAACTGTCTAAAATAACGATGCGCATTTTTCGGGCACGATCCACCGCCCCCAGCAGGCGTTTCAGTGACATTGATTGCCGCTGTACGTCTAAATTGCTCGTCACGGCGGCATCCACCGGGATCAGGAAATTCTCGCCCTGAACTTCGATGCCATGACCGGCAAAATAGATCAGTGCCAGATCTGCTACCTCAGAACGGAAAGCAAAATCATCCAGCAGTTGCTCAACTTCGGCCACTCCCGCATCAACCGACAATGTAACGTCAAATCCAATGCGGGCCAGCATGTCCGCAATGGCAGTGGCGTCGTTCTTGGTGTTGTCCAGCGAGGGCAGGGTCTGATATTCGGACATGCCCATGACCAGCGCAATCCGTCGGCTGTCCGCCAAGCCAAGCGCAGGCGCCAGCAACCATATTAATACAATAGATACCCGCCCAAAAGCCATCATGGCACCAATCCAACACACACAATACCAACTGTCATCCAGTCTAGCTTGCGGAGATTGCAATGAAAGGAAAAAATGCGGTCGGTTAGAGAAGGCAAGTTAAAACGCCGCCCAGTGGGGCGGCGCTAAGAGGGTTTACCGTGAGCGGATGGGCCGCACCAGACCGATTCACCCCAGCAAGATGCTTGGGCAGTCAGGTTAGAAAGCTTCGAATGTCCCGGCCGAGGCTTTTGGTTCGATCATCGCGCCAGTATGGGTCAGCCGCTTGCGCAGTTTTTCGAGCGTAATTGTCTCGGTCGCCTGGGTCAGATTTGCTTCGCCTTCATCCTCGACCTGACGATTAAGCTGTTCAAAAAACCCTGAGATCCCGCCCAGTGTCTGCGCAATCAGGTCAAAATCCTGCAACTTCTTGATATCGTCGCTCGTTGGTTTTTCACCACTGTCGAGTATTGAAAAAACGATATCTTCAAGCTCTAGAATTTTATCCTGCAACTGGCGCATTTCACGTGCCGAAACCGCGCACATATCTATGAAATGACTGGTTGACAGGCTCATTTTACAGACGCCCTACCACTTGCTCAATCGCCTGTTTCATGGTTGCCACGGTAAACGGCTTGCGAATGATGTTGTTCATTTGCAGACGGCGGCCGACCTCGACCACTTCAGGTGTGGGTTTACCGGTTACCAGAATGAAACCTGTGCGTTGCGTCATGCGGTTCTCGCGCAGACATTTCAGCAGGCCAAGACCATCCATGCCGGGCATGTTGTAGTCCGACAGAACCAGATGCACTGGATTGGCGTTGATTTTCTGGAAGGCCGATTGGCCATTGTTTTCAACCATATAGTTCTTGATGCCCAGTTCATCCAGACATTGAGTCAGGATTCCACGGCTGGTGGACATGTCATCAACAACCATAACGCGCAGCGAGTCTTTGAGGCTCATTTTTTAGTTCCTTGTAGTTCCGTCCTTGCCGGTAAATCAGGTGCGAGACCCGGCAGAAGAGTTGATGTAGGTTGTAATTCCGGCGCTTTGCAGGTGCGAGGCAGCGGGACCGGACATGCGTTCCGAGTGGCCAATGAACAAATAGCCACCGGGGTTGAGCGACTTTTGAAACGCTGCCCAGACTTTTTGCTGGGTCGGGGTGTCAAAATAGATCGCTACATTGCGGCAATAGATGGCATCGAACTTACCGCGAAACGGAAACGGTTCGATCAGATTCAAGACGCCAAAACTGACCAGCGAGCGGATCACTTCGGGCATGCGACTATCATCGCCTTTGCCACCCTTGACCCGATACTTGGCCGGAATTTGCGCCAGCTCTTCGTCAGGGTATTGCGCCGCTTGCGCAGTGTTGACCACCACCGGATCTATATCAGTGCCAAGGATTTTGATATCCAGCCGACCCGCATCCGGACATAGCTGGTGTAACACCATGGCAATGGTATAGGGTTCCTGTCCGTTGGAGCAGCCCGCTGACCACAACCGGACCCGAGCACCGCTGCGCGCTTTTTCGATCAGAGGCGGCAAGACCTCTTCGCGCAGGGTTTCAAAGTGATGCGGTTCACGAAAGAACTGCGTCACATTGGTGGTTAACAGAGACAGCAGTTCACTGCGCTCACCTTCTCCGCCGGGCGCATCCAGGCTAGCCAGATACTTGTCGAAATTCCGCACGTTCAGCTTATTTAGCCGACGCGATAAACGTGACGACACCAGGGGTTTTTTGTTGCTCGACAGAGCCAGCCCAAAATTCTTGTGGGCAAACTTGGCGATTGCTTCAAAATCCTGGTCTGACAGGGTGAATTGGCCCGCACCGGGATCTATCGAACGGGCAAACGTCACAGGGACACCTGCTCCGGCGAGGAGATCACAGCATTGAGGTTGATGATACGCACCATTTCGTCGTTCTGCGAGATGATACCCTGAATGAAGTCCATGGTGTTGCGGCTGTCCACCTGTGGCGTTTCCTGTATGTCGTCAGGATCAATCGAGATGATCTCGGACACCGATTCAGCCAACAGGCCCACTGGCTTTTCATTCACCGAGACCACGATCACAACATTGCGTTCACTGGCTTCGGTCTGTTGCAAGCCGAAGCGGGCAGAAAGATCATAGATCGGAATTACCGCACCGCGCAGGTTCATCACCCCGAGTACATCCGCCGGGGCATGCGGCAGAACCGTTACGGGCTGCCAGCGCCGGATCTCGCGGATCTGAGTTATTTGCAGACAGAATGCCTGACCTGCCACAGTGAAACTGACGAACTCACTGTGCTCTGTGTGTTTGGTTTCAGCTTGCAATTGCATTGTTCATCCTCCGGTCGGTGTCAAAGACGGCAGCCGAGGACGACGCCGTTACGATGCTTTCTGGGTCAAGGATCATGGCAATCTTGCCATCTCCCAGAATGGTTGCGGCGGAGACACCCGGGACATTGCCACAGACGCCATCCAGGCTTTTGATCACCACTTGGCGCTGATCATGGATGTCGTCGACAGCCAGGGCACAACGATCGCCGTTTTCAGTTTCCACCAAAAGGTAGACGCCGGCCGGTTCATTGGTTGTGCTGGTGCGCAGACCAAGGCTGCCGGCAACATCACAGATCGGAACAAAGCTGCCGCGAATGGACAATAGGGTGCCATCCGAGCCAAGGTTGTTGATCATGTCCTCATTGCCGCGCATGGTTTCGACAATTGCGGTGATCGGCACCACCATGGTGTGACCAGCCACAGAAACAACCATGCCGTCCATCACTGCCAATGTCAGCGGTAGAATAATCGAGAACATCGATCCGTCACCGGGAACCGAAGAGATACTGACCCGGCCACCAAGTGCAGTCACCGCGTTTTTGACCACATCCAAGCCAACACCCCGACCCGAAAGGTTGGAGATTTCCTTGGCGGTGGAAAAGCCTGGCATGAACAGCAAGTTGTCGATCTCGCTGTCGCTCAGCTCGGCATCTGCTGGGATCAAGCCCTTGTCTATGGCAATTTGACGGATCTTTTTGCGGTTCAGGCCCGCGCCGTCATCTTTGACTTCGATACAAACCGATCCCGACCGGTGTGCCGCCGTTAAACGGATTTCACCGGCTTTATCTTTGCCTGCAGCAGCTCGGTTTTCGGGAGCTTCGATCCCATGATCGACCGCGTTGCGCAAGATGTGGGTCAGAGGGTCAGCCAGGCGTTCGATAACCGTCTTGTCGACCTCGGTGGCCTCTCCGATGGTGACCAGCTTGGCCGTTTTGCCGGTGGCGGCCGAAGCCTCACGGACAATTCGGGCCATGCGCTGAAACAACGGTTTCACTGGCTGCGCGCGAATGGCCATTACGCCTTCTTGGATGTCACGCGCCAGGTTTTTGAAACCTTCGAGTTCGGTTTCAACGTCGCGCGTATCACTGGCATCCAGGTTGGCAATTTGCTGCGCCAGCATGGAATGGTTGATAATCAGCTCACCTACCGCGTTGATCAGGCGATCCACCCTGTCCAGCTCAACCCGAAGAGTTGGTTTGGGGCCACTTGATTTGGCGGCATCCTTTTTAGCTACAGCCGCTTTTTCGGCAACTGCACCCTCTGCGAAGTCCGGCACCTCTTCGACCTCAACTGCCGCCGGGGCGGAAGCCTCAACGGGTTCAGGGGCCGGCTGCTCTAAAGGGAGAGCCACCGCGGCATCGTCCTCAGCAAGAGGAATGCCAAAAGCTGCGTTCAACGCCGCCAGGGCATCAGCCTCGGCTGCGTCGTCCCCTTCGGAACTGATCGAAAGCTCACAAAGACCTTCAACAAATTCAAACACAGCTTCAATCGACGAACGGGATTCGCCGGTGACCAGAGTCAGCTCCCATGACAGGTAGCTTTCTCCATCTTCCATGGCGTCAAAGCCAGGAAGTTCGCTATCATCCAACTTGACAGTAAGTGTGCCAAGATCCGCCAGCGCCTGAAACAGGAAGTAAGGTTCGTTGCCAGTGGCAAACATTTCCTTGAGTGGGTGAAAGCGGATGTCATAACTGGTTTCTTGCTGAACTTCAGCGAGTGGGGCTGGTTCAAACGCCGCGCCCATGCCCATTGGTTCAAAGACCAGTTCTTCTTCGTCCTCGTCAATGTACTCAGCCAGCGCCGAGATCAGCACAGTGTGATGCGCCTCGTCGATCTGGCCGCCATCCCGTGCACAGACAACCAAGTCAGACAGGTGATCACTGGCCCGGAACAAAAGCTGGATCAGCTTTTCATCAAGTTGCAGCTTATTGGAGCGTACATCGTCAAAGACGGTTTCAAAGTTATGTGCAAAGGCCACCAGCTCATCCAGGCCAAACGCCCCGGCGCCGCCTTTGATGGAGTGTACTGCACGAAATACCGCGTTGACGGTCTCAGGATCCTGATCGCCTTCTTCGATGGCAGCCAGACCCGCATCCATTGCTTCAAGGAGCTCTTCGCACTCCTCAAAGAATGTATCCATGATCGAACCCGTCATTTTATGCGACCGCCCCTGTGACACGTTTCAGAGCAAAAATGAGAGACTCGTCGTCAAACGGTTTAGTGATCCATCCAGTGGCACCGGCAGCGCGGGCGCGGGCCTTCAAATCGGCAGAGCTCTCAGTGGTCAACACCAGGATCGGAACCTTGGAGTTGATGCCATCGCCGCGCAGCTCTTCGATCACGCCAAAGCCATCGAGGTTAGGCATGTTGATATCAGTGATCACCACGTCAGGGGCAACGTCAGGGTAGGCATCCACCCCTTCGCGGCCATCTACGGCGCTGTGGTATTCAAACCCAGCTTCTTCCAAGCAAGCCGCAAGCAAGTTACGAATGGTGCGGGAATCATCTATCGCCAGAACTCTGGTTTTCATGCTGTGTCCTCATCTTCAAATCGGTTGGCATCGACCCCCATAAGGGACAGAGCCCGGCGGCAGCCTGCGGTGATATTGGTGACCGAGAAGTCTAGGCCTTCGGATCGCCATTGTTGTTCTGCTCCAAGCAATAATTGCAGGCAGCGCGACGGCAGCATTGCCACCTTGTTGCAATCAACCTCAATCGGCTGGGATCGGGCCCCATCCAGAAAAGAGATCAGTGGTGTCAGCTCAGAAAATGCATTTGGCAAATCCAAAACATGCGTTTGTGGTTCAGTCGTCATATGCAGCGATTCGCACCCCCGTTGTCGGCGACGTGTTGGACTTCGATGCAAAATACATATGCGGCGTGCCTTAACAATTGATTGCCGAGACCTGCCAGAATCTGGAAATCATCACTGATCTTAGACGCTCAATTAGCCCTGTATTTTATACGAATTTTGACTGAATTGCTGAGGCACCAAGTGACTAGGCAGCAGGTGGGCGTACAACACACCTTATACTATAGGGGGGCGATTTTCACTGCCCCCGCCTGAATTTTTAGGCCGTAGATTGACGCCAGTTGGCGACAAGTTTTGGCGGAACCAATTTGAAAATGTGAAAAAACATACCGCCTGTAAGCCTCAAATTAACTCCCGACGGACGATGAATGAACTTACTCATGCACGGCTTACCAGGCCGTGTTCCTTAGGAGGGCAAGATGAAAGCTCTGAAATATCTCAAACTGGCACATAAGTTACCATTGTTCGTCGTCGGATTCGGTGTGCTGGTGACAGTCACTCTCGTACTGCTCAGCAATATGAGCTTCAAGAAAAACACTGTTGTGAGCACTGAAGAACACTTCAAGTCGCTCGTTGCGGATCGTGAATTGGCTTTGAAAACGTTTATGAAAAACGTCGACGCAGACATCTTGACCATGGCGGCTGCGCCTTCGACGGCAACAGCCGTGGAACAGTTCTCAGCGACCTGGCAGGCTCTCGATGGCGATCCGGGGCAAATGCTGCGTCAAGCCTACGTCACGGAGAACCCAAATCCGTTGGGCCAAAAGCACATGATGACCCGGGCTCCTGGTGATTCTTCTTATCACCTACACCATGAGCGGTACCATCCAGGTCTGCGGACCTTGATGGAACAAAAGGGATATTACGATGTCTTTATTATCAACATGGCGGGTGACATTGTTTATACGGTTTTCAAGGAAGCCGACTATGGCACCAATCTGTTGAATGGTACTTATAGAGATTCCGGTTTGGGAGATGTGTTCCGCGCCTCTGCCAACGGGTTGCAGGGTGAAGTGCATTTCTCTGATCTTGAAGGTTACGCACCCAGCAATGGCGCAGCAGCCGCCTTTGTCTCGACACCTATTGTCGGCGAGAGCGGTGAAACGGTTGGCGTGCTAGCCTTTCAGATGCCTGTAGATCTGCTGACCAACATCACCAACAACTCGGATGGGCTGGGCGAATCGGTCGAGATTTATTTGGTCGGTGCCAATTTTCTGGCGCGAACCAATTCGCGTTTTGAAGGCGGGTTTCAGGTTCTCGACGAAATGAGATCAAGCGACCAGGTTCAGTCCGCCTTGGAAGGCCGCAAAGCGTTTTATCACGAGGCCATTGGCCTGAATGGGCAGCAGGTTATAGCGTTTTCCGACGCCATAGACTTTCATGAAGGTCACTGGGCTTTGGTTGCCGAACAAGACTGGGCAGAAGTCATGGCCCCGGTGATAGCTGAACGTAATAAGCTGATATTTGTATCTGTGATTTGTGCAACGGTGATGTCCCTGTTTGGATGGCTGTTTGCGCGCAGCATCACCCGACCGCTAGCACGTATTTGTGTGAGTATGGATACTGTAGCTTCGGGTGATATGAACGGACATATCCCATCTGCGGCCCGGCATGATGAGCTTGGTCAAATCGGCAAATCGCTGGTCAGTTTACGGGACGATTTGAAACAAGCCCGCAGTGCCGAGGAAGACCGTGCCGCGCAACAACGCGAGCAGGAGCACGTCGTCGAACAGCTGAGCATTGGCCTAGTCAATTTGGCCAACGGCGATTTCTCAAAGCCATTGGTTGAGCAATTTTCAGGTGACCACGAACAGCTGCGGAGCGATTTTAACCGCACCCTTGAGACGCTCAGCTCAACCATTGTCGAAGTGATCGGTTCAGCCGACAGCATCCGCGAAGGCGCCACCGAAATCAGCCAGGCCTCGGATGACTTGTCCCGCCGAACTGAAAGCCAGGCGGCAACCTTAGAACAAACCGCAGCAGCACTGGACGAGATGACCGCCAGCGTCAAATCAGCCGCCGAGGGCGCAACCCGTGTCGAATCGATCATGGGAGAGGCCAAGGCCGAGGCCGAAGAAAGCGACAAGGTGGTGCAGCACGCGGTGTCTGCCATGACCGAGATCGAGAGTTCAGCTCGCCACATCAGCCAGATCATCGGAGTGATTGATGACATCTCGTTTCAGACCAACCTGCTGGCGTTGAACGCTGGCGTCGAGGCGGCCCGAGCAGGCGAAGCTGGGCGTGGATTTGCTGTGGTAGCATCGGAAGTGCGCGCCCTGGCGCAGCGGTCCTCGGATGCGGCGATGGAAATCAAGACGTTGATCAGCGACAGCTCCAAACAGGTTGAGCAGGGCGTTGAACTGGTTGGCAAGGCTGGCGAGGCGCTGAACAGCATCGTTGGCCGGGTTGATCATATCTCGCAACTGGTGTCGGAAATGGCTGTGGGGTCGTCGGAACAATCCACCGGTCTGGGTGAGATCAATATCGGCGTAACCCAGCTGGATCAGGTGACTCAGCAAAACGCGGCCATGGTGGAACAAGCCACTGCTGCGAGCCACTTGCTGAACACCGACGCCACCAAACTGTCCAAACTGGTGTCGCATTTCAACATTGGCGTCGGCAGCCGCCATGCCGCCACTGCCGACGTGATCGATTTCTCTAGCCCAACCGCACATGGGTCGGACTGGGACGTCGAACCCGAAGCACAGCCGCGCGCAATCGCGGCCAACGAAGGCCCGGGCGCGGCGAACGTCTGGCAAGACTTTTAACCCCGGCCGGAGCCGGTTGCGAACACTGGAAGATCCCAGAACAGCAACTTGCTCCGGCTCCTTGAAACTGGTTGTCGTTCAACCACGCAAAAATGAAATGGGTAATTCTTTGTCTACCTTGAGTGTTTTGATCGTAACATTGGACCGCGGATTTGCCCGGTCATTGCAGAGTCACATGGAATCAGCCTATCCGGGCATGCAGGTTCTATTGGCCAATAATTTGATGACGGCCTATAATCAGGCTGAATCTGTGCAGCCGACCTTTGCCTTTATCGAAGACGGCTTCACCAAGCTTCCAGAATTTGAAATGATGATGGCGCTGTTTTCTGCGCTGGACACCCGTTGGGTTTCGGTGATGGACAGCCATTCAGCTGCACCAGCCCGCAAATCGAACCCACTACTGGACCGGGGTGCCGGCATTTTTGAGTTGAGCAAATCCGACCATCCGGTTCAGTTCGTGCAATATTTTGATATGATGGTAAAGGCACCGCGGCGCAATCAAACCGCAGGTCGGCCTGCATCAAATGGAGCGCCGTCTGCTGCCGCTAACACCACTGACAAAATCATCCTGATCGGATCCTCTACCGGTGGGGTTGAGGCCCTGCGCAGTCTACTGGTCGGGTTCCCAGCCAATTGCCCGCCAACAGTAATTGTACAGCATACCGGCAAAAACTTTGGTCCAGGCTTGGTAACGCTGCTCGACCGAATCTGCGCCGCCAAGGTAGTTGCTGCTCAGGACAGCATCCAACTGCAACCCGGTACAGTGCATATCGCCGCAGGCCAAAGCTCGCATCTTGGCCTTACTCCACGCAAGCCGCATCGAACCCGATTGAAGGATGGACCGGCAATTTCTGGCCACACTCCATCTGTGGATGCGCTATTCAGTTCGGCAGTACCGTTTGCCAAGAATGTTGTAGCGACAATCTTAACCGGAATGGGTCAAGATGGCGCCAAAGGCCTGCTGGAACTGCGCAAGGCCGGCGCCACCACCTTTGCCCAGGATGAGCAAAGTTCAGTTGTTTACGGTATGCCACGCGTTGCCTGGCAGACTGGCGCCGCACAAAAACAAGTCTCTTTGGCCCGCATGGCTGGAGCACTTCTTCAAGCTTGCAAAGCTTGAAAATACAATAGGAAGGAAGCCGCTTTGAGCTCTGTATTTGCTAACACTTCTTCGGTCACGGTCCTCCAGGGTGAATACCGCGTGTCCAACAGTCCTTCGGTGATGTTCACCACCGTTCTGGGCTCCTGTATCGCTGCTTGCCTGTATGATTCCGAAAGTGGCATCGGTGGCATGAACCATTTTTTGCTGCCCAGTACATCTGGCCAGGATAGCAAAAACGCTCGCTACGGAGTTCATGCGATGGAATTGCTAATCAACGGAGTGCTCAAGAAAGGCGCAAACCGAAACTTTCTCAAGGCCAAGGTATTTGGTGGTGCCAAAATGTCCGCCAACTTGTCTGACATTGGTTTGTCAAATGCCGATTTTGTACAACGGTTTCTGCGCGACGAAGGCATCACTTGCGTATCTTCCAGTATCGGCGGAACCTCGGCACGGCGGGTGAGGTTTCACCCAGTGACCGGCAATGCGCAGCAAACCCGGGTGGAGAATGACCGCCGTCTGGGCGAGCAAGAACGCGCCGCAGCAAAACCAGTGCCAGCAGCGGTAAATGTCGGCGCGGTCACGCTTTTCTAGCGTTGCTGTTCTATAAATGTTCAGGGGGTATTGCCAAGTTGTTGAGCGGGTTTGATCAAGCTATGCCAGTCTCATGAACATTTCGACCGATACGCCGCGCCTGAAGGGCTTCCGCTACCCTCGTGAGATCATTGCATACGCGGTCTGGGCGTACCACCGATTGGCCCTGAGCACGGCTGATGTTGAAGACCTGTTGGCAGCGCGAGGCGTGATTGTCAGCCGGGAAGCGATCCGGCTGTGGGTCAACCGCTTTGGTCAACACTTTGCAGATTGCATCCGCCGGGATCGCCCGCGGCCGAACGGCAAGTGGCACTTGGATGAGGTCGTGATCACGATCCGCGGCAAGAAGCACTGGCTATGGCGCGCAATAGACGCGGATGGAGATGTGCTCGACATTCTCGTGCAAACCCGCCGGAATGCCAAATCGGCAAAGCGCTTTTTTCAAAGACTAGTTGCACAGTTTGGTGTACCGAGGGTCGTCATCACCGACAAATTACGCAGTTATATCAATCCGAGCAAAACACTGGCACCAGACGCTGACCATCGCGCCCACAAGGGGCTAAACAACGCGATAGAAGTGTCGCACCGGCCGACTCGAAAACGTGAGAAAATAATGGGCCGGTTCAAATCCCATCGGCAAGCTCAGAGGTTTCTATCCGCGCATGATCAGATTAACCTGATCTTCCGTCCCCGCCGTTATCAACTAAACGCAACTTCATACCGCCACGCCCGCAACGATGCGTTCAGCCTCTGGGATGACTACACCGCAGAAATGGCGGCATGATCCAGCCTTTGCCAACCCTTCACGATCTGACGCAAACAACTTGGCAATACCGGTCAAACACCTCAAACAAAGCATCGTGATAGCGGCGTGCTTGACCCATACCAAAGTCTTCAATCCCAGCCTGTGAGATTCTGATAAGATCCTCCTCGGCTGCAAGTGTTAGATGGTAAGGCACTAAACGCGGTCAGAACCAGCGTGGCAGGGGCTTGAGCTGCTTGAAAAATTTCATCTTTCGACATCGTGCTGGTCCCACTTGCGAGGCCTTCATCGATGAGCGTCTGCAACGCAGAAATTTTGTCAGTGCGTTCCTGATCTCGACGGATCAAATCGCGCACGTAATCGCTAGCGTTACTATACCGTCCCGTTTGGCTTTGTGCTTCGACCCAAGCCTTCATTCCATCCGGCAGAGAGACATTCATTGTTGCCATAATTAAGCCCTCCTTTGGCAAATTGGATACCATATGGCAAAGATTGTCAATCTTTGCCATATTTGGCTATGTTCTCTCGTCAATAACGTTCCTGAGCAAAAAATACCGGTCCGCGAGCCGTGTAACAGGCTTATCCCGGAACACGATCACCAACGTAGCGAACGACACAAAGTTGACAACAGGCCCCGTCCTTGGCCAACCGACGAGATTGATACGCTATTTGACTGATTGTACGGTTGTTCCAGGAATAAGATGAAATCCCACGTCGCGGGTTGACTGCGTGGGCAACCCATTAATTTGTGACAACAACATCTCGGCTGACAGCTGACCAATTTTTAGATGCGGCACCGCGATCGACGTTAGGCGATAGGGTTGAATCGAGGCGATTGGCAGATCTCCCCAACCGGCAATGCCAATATCCTTGGGAACTTCCAAGCTTTGCTTGCGGCAATATTCATATCCGCCGACTGCCAGATTGTCATTCTGATAGAAGATCACCTCGATGTCATTATGAGCGGCCAACAATTGTTCTGTACCATAAAACCCAGTGTAAAACCCAGGGACATCGCGCAACAACAGCTGCTTTGCCAAGACGCCAGAGGCATCTGTAACAGCCTTGGAAAATCCTGACAAACGCGCGCTCGCCGCATTTGCAGTATCGTGTGAGGTACCAACATAACCGAACTTGGAATAGCCACGGCCAGCCAAGAAACGGCCCATGTCGTAGCCGCTGTCAAAGTGATTGAGGCCCACGCACATATCCAATGGGCTGGAGTTGAAATCCCAGATTTCGACCAGTGGCAGACCAGATGCCTTGAGCAGCTGAATGGCGCGCTGACTGTGTGACCGGCCGGTGACAATCAATCCGGCGGGCTGCCACGACAGCACCGTTTCAACCCATTTCTCTTCGTGAGTGAGATCATGTTCGGTCATTCCCAGAACCGTCTGATGGCCAAAGGCGCCCAGTTTTCGGTCGATCCCCTCCAGCACCTGCGCAAAAATCTCGTTGCCAAGTTCCGGAATACTGACACCGACAAACGTCGACTTCTTATCTCCGGCAAAAACCGTTGCAAGGCGATTCGGCAAATACCCCAAACGCTCAACCTCAGCCATAACCTTGGCACGGGTTTTCTCAGAAAACCCGCCCTCGTCCCTGAGGACCCGACTCGCGGTCATCTTGGAAACACCCGCGGCCAGGGCTACTTCGGCTAGGCTTATTTTGTTGTTTTTCATAGGCTTAAATAGATGTTTTACTGATTTACGTTACGGGTAACGTTTCTTGTTGACTTATAAGGCTTCTATGCAAATGCTAACTTAACGTTACGGGTAACTCAATATGTGTTGAGGAGCACGAGTGCCCGAAAGTATGAGGAGACAGTTGTGCCAGCCACGACGAAAAACAACCTGTTCTTTGACGGTGTCAAAAAACACTTTGGCGGCACCTATGCGCTGCGGGATGTGTCGTTGAACATTGAGCGCGGCGAAATCGTTGCGCTTTTGGGTGAGAACGGGGCGGGGAAATCGACGCTAATTAAAATTCTGAGCGGCATTCATAAGGCGGATGAAGGACAGGTGTTGATCAACGGTGAGCCTTATGAGCATCGCCCCGGCGGTTTTGGTCAACGTCAGTCGGTTGCTTTTATCCACCAGGATCTGGGCATGATCGAGTGGATGACCGTGGCCGAGAACATGGCACTGGCGCTGGGGTATTCCCGCACGGCGGGTCTGATCAACTGGAAGAAAGTCGAGCAGTTTGCAGCTGACGCGCTGGCCAAGGTGGGCTGTGATTTTGACCCGACAACACGGGTTCAGGATCTGTCACGCACTGAGAAATCGCTGGTGTCGATCGCCCGTGCCCTAGCGGTTGACTGTGACTTTTTGGTTTTGGACGAACCCACAGCGTCGCTGCCAGCGGATGAGGTTGAGCGTCTGTTCGAGGCGTTGCGTCCGCTGAAAGAGCAGGGCGTAGGCATGATCTATGTGTCGCACCGCCTGGATGAAATTTTCCAGATTGCCGACCGAGTTGCGGTGTTGCGTGATGGCGAGATGGTGGGCCTGCGCAGCATTGACCATACTACCCCAGAAGAGCTGGTCTATATGATCGTTGGACGCAAGACACGTCAGATCATGAAGACCACATCTGAATTGGGCACTGAGGTGCTGAAGGTCGAAAATATGCGGGTCGAAACCGCAGGTCCGGTGAATTTTGAACTGCGACGCAACGAGATTCTAGGCCTTGTCGGGCTGCGCGGGGCAGGCCATGAACATGTGTCTCGAGCGCTCTTTGGGGTGGAGCCGTTTGAGGGCTCGGTCAAGCTGTTGAGTGAAACCCCGGATTTGTCTTCACCAAGGGCCGCGTTGGATTCAGGGATTGGGCTGGTCGCCAGGGACCGCACCGAAGAATCGGTGGCAATGTCGCTGAACATTCGGGAAAACACCTTTTTGAATCCGCAGGCTGTTGGACGGTCGTTGTTCTCGTTCCTGAGCCCGCGCGCCGAAAGCAAATTGGCGATGACAATCGGCGATAGTGTGGCTTTGTCACCCAATGATCAAAGCATGTCGATTGAATCCCTTTCAGGTGGCAACCAGCAGAAAGTGGTGATTGGTCGCTGGCTGGAAACCAAACGTAAGCTGTTGATCTGCGAGGATCCCACAGCCGGTGTGGACGTTGGCGCCAAAGCGGAAATCTATGCGCTGCTCAATCATGCGATGGAGGAGGGGGTGGGGATCATCATTGTGTCCACCGATTTCGAAGAGGTCGCAGCCGTTTGTCACCGAGCTATTGTCTTTAGCCAGGGCGCCATAGCAGGTCAGTTGACCGGCGCCGAATTGACTACTGAAAACCTGATCCAAGCCGCCTCGGCTGGCAACGTGTCAGCGAACTAAGGAACACGACCATGCAATCCCTTGAATCAACCGCGCTGGAGCCAACAAAGGCTGAGCTGAAGGACGCAAGCACGCGGACGCGCATCCTGCGGTTTTTGCCGGTCTACGGCTTAGTGATCCTGACCGGCTTTCTGATCTTGTTGTTTTCGGTGCTTTTGCCGACAACCTTTCCGACGATGCTGAACTTGCGGGCGATTGTGTCGGACAAGGCAATCATTGCGCTGCTGTCACTGGGGGCGATGATTCCGATGGCGGCGGGTCGGATTGACTTGACCGTTGGCTATGGCATCGTGCTTTGGCATATCCTGGCAATTTCTTTGCAGACAATCTATGGCCTGCCTTGGCCGATGGCGGTTACCATTGTCCTGGCCCTTGGGTTGCTGTCCGGGTTTCTGAACGGGTTGCTGGTAGAAGTGGCCAAGATTGACGCCTTTATCGCAACATTGGGCACCGGAACTGTGCTGTATGCGTTGGCGCTGTGGCACACGGGTGGCCGTCAAATGGTTGGCGCCCTGCCAGACAGCTTTTATGCGCTGAACGGCACCTTTGTTTTTGGTCTGCCGATCACTGGCTTTTATGTGCTGGGAATCACCGTCACCATGTGGCTGATCCTGGAATACACCCCGATTGGCCGCTACCTGTACGCCATCGGTGCAAACCAGCGCGCAGCCGAGTTGAACGGTATCCCAACCCGCAAGTTTGTCATCGGCGCCTTTATGTCCTCGGGCTTTCTGACCGCCTTTGCCGGTGTGCTGCTGGCGTCCAAGCTGCGCATTGGTCAGGCCTCGGTGGGTTTGGAGTTCTTGTTGCCAGCGCTTGTCGGGGCCTTTCTGGGCTCGACCACGATCAAACCCGGCCGGGTCAATGTCTGGGGCACTATCGTTGGTGTGGCCATTCTGGCAGTCGGTATTTCCGGTATTCAGCAATTCGGAGGATCCTTCTGGGTCGAACCGATGTTCAACGGCGTAACCCTGCTCATCGCGATTGGAATCGCAGGATACGCCCAGCGTCGCAAAGGCGATAAAAAGTGAAATGCATAAGGGAGGAGATTATGCAGAAACCTATCTTTAAGGCGGTATCAACCGTCGCTATCCTGGCAGGTCTTGGGCTGCCAGCACTGGCAGAGACAGCCTTTGACGGGCCAACCACTGGACCAGCCGCTGCCGAAGGAAAGTCGATTGTGGTGCTGGCGGGTGATCTGAAAAACGGCGGTATCCTGGGGGTCACAAGTGGCGTCGAAGAAGCCGCAGCCAAAATTGGCTGGGACGTGCGGGTGCTGGACGGCGCCGGGTCGATCCAGGGTCGGACAGCCGCGATTGGTCAGGCGATGGCGCTGAAACCTGCCGGGATCATCATCAACGGGTTTGATGCTGTCGAACAGCAGGCCGCGCTGGAAGGTGTCGCAGAGGCCAACATCCCGATGGTGGCCTGGCACTCCGGTCCAAAAATCGGCTGTGATGCGCCCGGAGGCATTTTCTCGAATGTGTCGACCGATGCGATGACAGTGTCCGAAGTGGCAGCGAAATGGGCGATCGAGGATGCAGGTGATGAGGTAGGAGCCGTCATCTTTACAGACTCGACCTATCAGATTGCCATCGACAAGGCCGACCGCATCAAAGAGACCATCGAGGCGATGGGCGGCACGGTGCTGGAATATGTGGATACCCCCATTGCCGACACCTCGTCGCGGATGGGGCCGCTGACCACCAGCCTGTTGCAGAAATATGGCGATCAATGGACCCACGCACTGGCGATCAACGATCTGTATTTTGACTTCATGGGACCAGCATTGGCAGCCGTGGGGATCAACAGTGCCGATGGCCCGCAGGCGGGCTCTGCGGGGGATGGATCCGAGGCGGCGTTCCAGCGTATTCGCTCCGGCAGCTATCAGAGCATCACTGTGGCGGAACCGCTGAACCTGCAGGGCTGGCAACTGGTGGACGAGTTGAACCGCGCCATTCAGGGGGAACCTTGTTCGGGGTATGTGACAACACCTGCATTGGTGACACATGATGGACTGGCCAAACTGGGCGATAGCAACCTGTTTGACCCGGACAGCCCGTACCGTGCGGCCTATGCCGAAATCTGGGGCAAATAGAACCACGCGCAGTGAGGTGATCCCGAGGCCGTAAGTCTCGGGGGCACCGCTCTGCACAATCACTCACAAGTCAAGTTGCGCGCCGGGGTTGTCCCCGAGGGAGCGGAGCTTTGTCTAAAACAGGGAGGGCACAATGAGAGCTCAACCGATTGTAAAAATGCGCGCCATCACCAAGCGATTTGGCGGCGTCACGGCACTGCAGGATGTCGACCTGACCGCCTATGCCGGCGAGGTGCTGGCAATTGTCGGCGACAACGGGGCCGGGAAATCGACCCTAATCAAGGTGCTTACGGGCGTTTATCAACCCACTGAGGGCGAAATATTGCTGGATGGCCAGCCGCTTGAAATGGCCAGCCATTCGGATGCCATCGCCGTGGGGATTGACGCCGTCTATCAAACACTGGCGCTGGCCGATCATCTGACTCCGGCGGCGAATATGTTCCTGGGCAACGAGCTGACCAAATCGGTTGTGGGTATCAATGTGCTCGACAACCGGCGCATGAAGTCCGAGGCCATTCGGGTTCTGGATGAACGTCTGGGCGTTCGGTTCCGCAGCATGGATGTGTCAACCGACAGCCTGTCGGGTGGTCAACGTCAGGCCGTCGCCATTGCGCGGGCCGTTTATCACAAGGACCTGCGGGTTCTGGTGATGGATGAACCAACAGCGGCGCTGGGTCCGCAAGAAACAGCACGGACACTGAAATTGATCAAAGCGTTGCGGGATCAGGGGCTGGCGGTGATTTTGATCAGCCACTCGCTGGATGACGTCTTTGAAGTGTCTGACCGGGTGCATGTGCAACGCCGCGGGCGTGGCGTGGGTGTGGTGAAAACCGCCGAGAGCTCCACCCAAGAGGTGCTGGGCATGATCGTCGGCGCACAAGACGCGGCGGCCTAAGGGGAAAACGATGTCTGCTATATCAACAAATACCAGTGATAAAACACTGATGGACCGGTTAGAGCCCTATCTGGCGATCATTGGCCCCATGGTGATGATCCTTGCGATCCTGATCTTTATGGGGATTGCTGAGCCGGCGCGCTATTTCCGCCTGTCGAACCTGAACCTGATCCTGCTGGATGCGGCTCTGTATATGCCGATGGCAATGGCGATGACCTTTGTCATCACCCAGCGCGGCATCGATCTGTCGATTGGCTCTATTGCAGCGCTGTCCGGTATTTTGATGGGATTTCTCATCAAGCAATACGGGTTCCCAACCTGGGTGGCTGTCCCCATTGCCCTCCTGCTGGGCGCGACAATGGGATTGATCAACGGGCTGGTGATCACCCGGTTCAAAGTGCCGGATCTGATTGGCACATTGGCGATGGATCTGGTCTATCGCGGCTTGGCCTTGGTGATTGCCAAAGGTCTGGTGCTGGCACGGTTCCCGGATCTGGTGACCGATATCGGGCGCGGCCAGATTCCGGGATTCATTCCAATCCCTGTTATTCTGGGTCTGCTGACCATGGCCCTTGGCTATTGGGCGCTGACACAGACGCATTTTGGCCGCTACACCATTTCCATTGGCTCCAATCCTGAAGCCTCGGAAATGACCGGCGTCGCAGTCGATCGTCACAAGATCTATGCCTATGTTCTGATGGGCGCTTGTGCAGCCCTGGCCGGTGTTATGCTGACCGGTAAGTTGAACGCCATTCAGGCAACCTCGGCCCCCTATTTCAACCTGCACGTCATTGCGGCTGTGGTTGTGGGCGGCACCTCCTTGTTTGGGGGCCGGGCCTCTATTCTGGGATCCCTGGCGGGTGTGCTGCTGCTGTCGATGATGATCAATGCATTGGTGACTTTGCGGATCGAATTCTTCTGGCAGTCGGTTGCCTCGGGCGTTGTCATCATCAGTTCTGTCGCGTTGTACACCTGGATGCAGAAATCTGACCGGGACGGCGCACAGGGGCTGCTGGCCAGCCTGAAATCCAAAGAAGCGCAGAAACTGTTCCGCTTTAGTGCCGTCATCATCGGCGCACTCATTTTGCTGCTGGCCCTTGGGGCTGGGCTGGCAACAAATCCGAACCCATCTGGGTAATCGGCAAACGAAGTGGCGTGCCGGGAGGTAGGAGTCCCGACACGCCGTGACAGACCCCACCATCGCGAAAGGGAGGACAATCCATGAAAACATTCAACAAACTAGCCTTAACCACAAGCGCATTGTGCCTGAGTGCCAGCACTGTGTTTGCCGGTGAACAAGCCACGTTGCCGCTGAAAGAGCTGCCCGGTATTGAGAGCCGCGACTACTGGGTCCCCGGTGAAGTCAACGCCGAGGGCAAGCTGGAGGCGCTGCAGAAAGTCGTCGGAAGTGCGGCCGTGCCCTTTGCCGGCACTCTGGACGATCCGATCCAGATCGCTCTGGTCTATCCGTCGGCGGATACCTCGGATTTCTGGGCGCGCAACTATCTGGCCCTGACCAAACGTCTGGACCAGCTCGGCGTTGCCTATGAAACCACCGAGTTTGCAAGTCGCCAGATTGAGCACTCGCTGCAATCGACCTATGCCAACCAGATTGTGCAGGATGAGGATCTGTATGATTTTGTCATCTTTGGTCCATCAGAGTTGGCGATTCAGGCCGACAACATTGACAAAATGGCGGGTACAGACGGGTTTTCGACCTTTGTCTGGGCCTTCCACACGCCAATGAAAGATTTGACAAATCAACCGGATGCCTGGTTTGATTTCTCGTCTGCAGCCGGTGCATTGACCATGTGTGATTACATGCTGGACCGTCTGGGCAATGACGTCACCATGGCGATGAACCGGGGTATTCCGGGCATCACCGACAATCAGCGCTCGGGTGATTTCAAGGCCTGTGTCGAAGAGAAAGGCAACTGGACCACCGCCTATGAGCACTATGGTGAGTATCAGCGTGAGGGTGGATTTAACGGCACCAGCCTGATCCTGCAGGCCTATCCCGAAGCCAAGGTCATCCACAACGCCAATACCGCCATGGCGATGGGCAGTGTCGAGGCTCAGGTCTCGATAGGTAAGGAGAAAGAGATCTTCTCAACCGGTTGGGGTGGCACTGGTCTGGAACTTGACGCGATCCGTCGCGGTGAGCTGGACGCAACCCCCATGCGGATGGGCGATGACGTAGGTGCCGCGACAGCCGAGGCGATCAAAGCCCATCTGGAGGACCGTGCCGATGAGCTGCCGTTTGTCTTCTTGGGTCGGATCACCATTGCCCATGACCAAATGAGCGCTGGTGAAATCGACGCTCTGGAACAGGAAGCCTTCCGCTTCTCAGGCGTTGGTGCCCTGGAACGCTAAGTCGGTTTGGCGGGGGGCAGCCCCCGCCAAATTTCCTGCGATCGGGATTGACGATGGCGTGTGTTACCGGTAACTCTTGTGACCGGTAACATTTACACAGAAGAAAGGGATTCGCGTGGCGCAATCCATGATGTTGATTGAAAAGTGCAGCCACTGCGTGAGCTGGTACGATATAGAAACCGGCGCCTTACAGGGTCGCCTGGACCTGCCGGACTATCCCCACGAATTCGTCGTGGATGACGAGTTTCGCTATGCCTACGTCGGCCACTACGGCGTGCAGAACTCGGGCATTGACGGAACCGATGGCCGATCGGTCATTGTGGTGGACATCCGCAAACAGGAAATCGCCCATACTTATGATCTGGGTGAGCATGCCCGCCCGCATGGCATTGGGCTAGACGGGCAGGGGCGTCTCTATGTTCTGTCGGAATGGACAGGGCATCTGTTGGTCAAGGAAAACCCACGCGCCTTTGATCAGGGCTGGGACCATATCACCCCAACCGGCGGCACCAAATGTCACCTCTTTGCACTGACCAAGGACGGTCAAACGTCGTACTCGATGAACCTGACCTCGGGGGATGTCACCGTTTTCAACCCCTATGATGCCAGTGTTGCGCCGATTTCGATCAAGTCGGGCGATAAACCCGAGGGGCGTTGCCTGCGCGAAGATGCGGGTATTTTGTACACCTCGCAACGGATCTCGAACACGGTTGCGGTGATTGATACCAAGACGCTAGAAATTCAGCGCAGCTTTCCGACACCGGATGACCCATGCCGCATTTACTATGATGGCAAACGCAATCGTCTGGTGACGATGAACCATTTTGGCGGCTCGTTCTCGGTGTTTGACGAGACCACAGGCGAGATGCTGCACGAGCAAAAAACCCCGGCCAATCCGCTGGCGCTCTGCATCGATGACGAAGCCGCCTTTGCTTATATCGCCATCGACTGCGAGCAGGTGCAGCGATTCAATCTTGATACTTTTGAGGTCGTCCAGACCTTTGACACCGGCAAGGAACCAGACGTGATGGTGATCCTGCCGGACGGATTTTCCAAACATTGGGAGGCAAGCGCATGAGCAAGCCACGTATAGCTATCATCCCCGGCGATCCGTCGGGTATTGGTCCGGAACTTATTGCGCGTCTTCTGAACGACGAGGGCGTGCGCGAGGCAGCCAATATTGTTTTGGTTGGTGACAGCCACCTGTGGCAGCAGGGCGCCCAACAGGCCGATCTTCCGGTGCAGCTGACTGCAATTGCAGAAGGTGACATTGGTGACCAAACCGGTCTGTCTCATCTCGACATGGGCACCATCAACGCCGAGGATGTTCAGGTGGCCGAAGTGACCGTCGCAGGTGGCACCACCTCGTTGCGCTGTCTGGACAAAGCACTGGATCTGGCCGTTGAGGGTGTGGTTGACGGCGTGCTGTTTGCGCCCTTCAACAAGGCGGCGATGACAAGCGCCGGGCTGAACGCCGAAGACGAGCACAGATATATGGCGCGTTATCTGGGGTTCACGGGGTATCACTCGGAAATCAACGTGTTGGATGATCTGATGACCACCCGGGTTACCAGCCACATCGGTCTCAAGGATGTCGCCGCCAATATCAGCCAAGAGGGCATCCTAAGGGCGGTGAATCTGGCCAATGACACGCTGCGTCGGGCGGGCAATCAGCGTCCGCGTATTGCGGTTGCGGCGCTGAACCCACACGCGGGTGACAACGGTAAGTTCGGCCGCGAAGAGATCGACATTCTGGAACCGGCCATCAAATCGGTACAGGCCAAACAGATGGATGTGACCGGGCCCTGGCCGTCGGATACGGTCTTTCTAAAGGCTAAGCGCGGAGAAGTGGATGCGGTCGTGACCATGTACCATGATCAAGGCCAGATCGCCATCAAGCTGATGGGATTTGAGCGCGGCGTGACGGTTGCCGGTGGCTTGCCAATTCCAGTCGCCACACCGGCGCATGGAACAGCCTTTGACATTGCAGGACAAAATAAAGCCAATGTGAGCGCTACCCGTCAGGCCTTTGACCTGCTGGTGCGCATGGCCAATACACATCGCGCACACCGTGACGCGGGCTAAGGAGACTAAAGAAGTGACTAAGATTAAATCAATCAGAACACGCGTTTGGAACTGGACCGGCCCAACCGTTCCGCCATCGGGAAATTTTTGCACCAATGCGTCGGACTCGCTGTGGATGAAGGGCGATGCGATGGCGTCGTTCCGTTTTCATCAGTGGCTGACAGTTGAGGTCGAAACCGATGACGGCACCATTGGCATCGGCAACGCGGCGCTGGCGCCATCTGTTGTAAAGGCAGCCATCGATGACTGGTACGCGCCATTGGTGATTGGTGAAGACCCGTTTGATTATGCCTATATCTGGGAAAAAATGTACCGTCGCACCCAGGCCTGGGGCCGCAAGGGCATTGGCATGACAGCAATCTCGGCGATCGATATTGCGATCTGGGATCTGATGGGCAAACTGGTCGGCAAGCCTGTGTTCAAACTGCTGGGCGGACAGACCAAGGAAAGCATCCCTGTCTATTATTCCAAGCTGTATTCCGGACCGATTGAAACCATGCAGGCCGAGGCCGAAGAGGCGATGAAGTCTGGCTATCAGGCCTTCAAAATGCGGTTTGGCTGGGGTCCAAAGGACGGCATGGCGGGCATGCGCGAAAACCTTAAGCGTATCGAATGCGTGCGCGAAGTGATCGGCTATGACAAGGATCTGATGGCCGATGCCTATATGGGCTGGAATGTGGATTACACCAAACGGATGCTGCCCAAGCTTGCTCCGTTTGAGCTGCGCTGGCTGGAAGAGCCGGTGATCGGTGATGATACCTCGGGCTATGCTGAACTGAACGCCATGAACATCGTGCCAATTTCCGGCGGCGAGCATGAGTTCTCGATCATGGGTTGTAATGAGCTGATCCAGAACAAAGCGGTCAGCGTCCTGCAATATGACACCAACCGTGTGGGCGGTATTACTGCGGCGCAAAAGATCAATGCCATTGCCGAGGCGGCACAGATTCCGGTGATCCCGCATGCGGGTCAGATGCACAACTATCACCTGACCATGGCCAACGCCAATTGCCCGATGTCCGAATACTTCCCTGTGTTTGATGTCGAGGTCGGCAACGAGCTGTTCTATTACATCTTTGAAGGCGATGTTGAGGCCGAAAATGGCGCCCTGAAACTGGATGAGAACCTGCCAGGTTTGGGCATCTCGATCACGGATAAGCACCTGAAACATTTTGAGATCACGGAGTAAACCATGAGCGCGAAATACACAGGTATTTGGCCGGTCGCGCCGACGCCATTTAACGATGATGGCACGCTTGATCTGGACGGAATGAAGCGGGTTCTGGATTGTTTGATTGATCAGGGGGCAGACGGGATCTGCGTTCTGGCCAACTTCTCAGAGCAGTTCCTGATTTCTGATGCGGAACGCGAGACGCTGACCCGTCTTAGTCTTGAACATGTGGCGGGCCGTGTGCCCGTCATCGTCACCATCAGCCATTTTGCCACGCAGATTGCGGTTGAACGGGCCAGGTTCTGCAAAGATCTGGGCGCTGACGTCGTGATGATGATGCCGCCTTATCACGGGGCCCTTCTTAAGGGGAACGGGCAGCAGACCTTTGATCAGTTCAAGGCTGTTGGCGATGTCGGCATCCCGATCATGGTGCAGGATGCGCCCCTGTCTGGTGTGGATCTGCCGGTGCCGCTGTTGATCAAAATGGCCACCGAAATCGATATGGTGAAGCTGTTCAAAATCGAATGCCCCCGTGCTGCTAACAAATTGCGGGTGCTGATTGCCGAAGGTGGCGATGCGATTGAGGCGCCGTTTGATGGTGAAGAGGCAATCACGCTGCTGGCGGATCTTGATGCCGGCGCCACCGGGTCGATGACCAGTGGCATGATCGTTGATCAGATTAAACCGGTTCTGACGCATCACTATGCGGGCCGGATTGATGAGGCGACAGCCGCCTATGGCCGCGTTGCGATGGCGATCAACCATGAAAACCGTCAGTGCGGATGGCAGTCCTGTAAGGCTGCGATGGTCGAAGGTGGGGTGATCAAGTCTGAGTTCTGTCGCCACCCGATTGAGCCCATGCACCCGGCGATCCGGTCACGTTTGATCGATCTTTTAAAACCATTGGACCCGCTGGTCCTGAAATGGGGGAAATAATATGTTGTTGGGAAAAAACCTGATCAATGGGGGCTGGGCTGGGTCGTCCAAAACCCTTGCCTCGGCTGATCTGGATGGGTTCGAATTCGCCCAGGCCTCGGCTGCGGATGTGGATGCGGCCTGTCTTGCGGCGCGCAAAGCCTTTCGCCCTTATAGCCAGAAAACCCGCGCAGAGCGTGCCAATTTCCTGCGGGTGATTGCCGAGCAGATGGACGTTCTGGGGGATGCGATCACCGCGCACGGAATGCGTGAAACCGGACTGCCCGAGGCCCGCCTGAACGGCGAGCGTGGCCGCACCACTGGCCAGCTTCGGATGTTTGCGGATCTGATCGAAGACACCGCGTTCCTGGATATCCGCAAGGATGGCGCACTGCCGGATCGGGCCCCTGTGCCGCGTCCGGATCTGCGTTTGACCCATCAGGCCATCGGCCCTGTTGTTGTCTTTGGCGCGTCGAATTTCCCACTGGCGTTTTCCACCGCGGGCGGTGACACGGCCTCGGCGCTGGCAGCGGGTTGCCCGGTGATTGTCAAAGGTCACAGCGCCCATGCCGGCACCGCTGAATTGGTCGCGCAGGCCATCGCCGAAGCGATTGAGATCTGTGGCATGCCTTCTGGGACCTTCCAGATGTTGCAGGGCTCGGGTCGGGTTGTTGGGTCTGCTCTGGTGCAACACCCCGAAATCACCGCCGTTGGTTTCACTGGCTCGCTGGCCGGCGGGCGCGCCTTGTATGATCTGTGCCATAGCCGTCCAAACCCAATCCCATTCTATGGTGAATTGGGGTCGGTCAATCCAATGTTCTGCTTGCCAAATGCCATGGCGGCCCGGGCTCCGGGGCTTGGCGCCGGTTGGGCTGCGTCGCTGACCATGGGGGCAGGGCAGTTCTGCACCAACCCCGGCATTGCGGTGATGGTCAAAGGGGATGATGCGGATACATTGGAGTCGGCCTGTGTGGCGGCGCTGAGCATTGTTGCGGAACAAAAAATGCTGACAGACGGCATTCACACCGCGTTTGAGCAGGGCGTTGGGCAATTCCGCGAGTTGATGGCGGAGGTCAGCAAATGCGGCACTTCGACAACGCCGCGCTTTGCCTTGCCTGCCTTGTTCAAAGTCACTGCCAAAGAGTGGATGGCGACACCTGCGCTGCAGCACGAGGTTTTTGGCACGGCTGGCATCATTGTTCTGTGTGAGGACACCGATGAAATGCTGTCCCTGGCAGAAGGCATCGAGGGTCAATTGACCTGTACCCTGCATTTGGAGGACGCGGACATCGATTTGGGTCGCGATCTGATGCCCATGCTGGTTGAGAAAGCGGGCCGCGTTTTGGCCAATAGCTTCCCAACCGGGGTCGAAGTGTGTTCGGCGATGATGCACGGCGGGCCGTTCCCGGCATCGACTGATGTGCGGGCCACCTCGGTGGGGACGCTGGGTATTGTCCGCTGGCTGCGTCCGGTCAGCTATCAGGGTATCCCTGAGACCTTGCTTCCGGTCGAGCTGAAAGGCTGATCTTACGATTGTGACCGTGAACAATCTGTTCTAGTTTCTCCTAAAACGGTAGGGAAACCCATGGGCAGTAAAATGAGCGGTCGCACACAAGTGACAATGCGAGACGTCGCCAAAGCGGCCGGCGTCTCGCGCATGACGGTGTCGCGCGCCCTTAAGGAAAACAGCCCGGTTTCCAAGGAAACACGCGACCACATCCTGAAAATCGTCAAGTCGATGAATTATGTGCCCGACCAGATGGCAGGCAGCCTGACGACAAAAAAATCCGGCTTTGTGGCGCTGCTTTTGCCCTCTTTGAACAACCTTCACTTTGCCCTAACCGTACAGTCCCTGACCGAAGAACTGGAGAAAGTCGGGCTGCAACTGTTGTTGGGGCACACGGATTACTCTCCGGATCGCGAAGAACAGATGGTCGAGATGATGCTGCGCCGTCGTCCCGAGGCCATTGTGCTCTCCTATGATGGTCACACTCAGCGTACTCTGGATTTGTTGCACGAGGCCTCGATTCCTGTGGTCGAGATCTGGGAGACACCGAAAAATCCAATTCAGCACACAGTAGGGTTTTCCAACGAAAAAGCTGCCTTTGACATGACACAGGCGCTGATCGGCAAAGGATTCAAGCAGATTGTTTTTCTGGGGGAAGAGCAGGATGACTGGACCCGTGGCGCGGCCCGCCGCGTTGGGTTTGAGCTCGCAATGCGCGAGGCTGGTTTGGATGCTAGCGCCGAAGTCCGATACGGTACACCGCCCTTATCGATTGAGAATGGCGCAGCTGCAGCCGACCTGATCCTGGAGCGGTTTCCTGATGTGGATTGTGTGTTTTGCGTGTCGGATATGGCGGCATTTGGGGTGCAAAGCCGCCTGTTACAGCTGGGGATTTCAGTCCCTGATCAAGTGTCTGTTGCTGGGTTTGGTAACTTTGAAGTCTCTCGGTTCAGCTCGCCTGCGATCAGTACTGTGGTGGTGGACCCGGTCAAAATCGGCTTACAGGCGGGCCAACTGATTGCCCGGGTGCTGGGCTCGAGCACTGTGGACGACAACGAATCACAACATATCGTGCTGGCTCCACAGGTGGATTTCCGCGCCAGCTGCAAAGACTAATTTTTAAAAATCATATAACTCATTGAAAGCTAAGAATTTAATTCTCTATGGGACCGGTCACACAGCTGTTAGTGTGACCGGTAACAAGGGTGGAGAGCTAATGCCGAAAATTCGACTAGAAAACCTCGTAAAACGGTACGGTGACTTTCAGGTCCTGCACGGAATTGACCTCGAGATGGAAGAAAATGAGTTCACGGTCTTCGTGGGTCCATCGGGGTGTGGAAAGTCGACAACGCTGCGGATGATTGCGGGGCTTGAGACGGTGTCGGGTGGTGAAATTTACATCGACGATAAACCGGTCAGCCAGCTTGAACCCAAAGCGCGAGATCTGGCCATGGTGTTTCAGGATTATGCGCTGTACCCGCATATGGATGTAGCGCGGAATATGTCTTTTGCGCTGCGCCTGGCCCGTGCTCCAAAGGCAGAAATCGACACCAAAATCAAAGATGTCGCCGAGATGTTGGGTCTGACCCCGTTCCTGCATCGTAAACCGGGCGAGCTGTCTGGCGGGCAACGTCAACGCGTCGCCATGGGGCGGGCGCTGACTCGTGACAGCAGCACTTTCCTGTTTGATGAACCGTTGTCCAATCTGGATGCCAAGCTGCGCGGTCAGATGCGGGCAGAACTGGCGCTGATGCGCCAGAAGGTCAAAAAGAACATGATCTACGTCACCCATGACCAGATCGAGGCGATGACGCTGGCGGATCGCATCGTGGTCATGCACGGCGGCTACATCCAGCAACAGGGCACCCCCGAAGAGCTGTACAAGTCTCCGGTCAACAAATTTGTCGCGGGGTTTCTGGGCTCACCTCCGATGAATTTTCTGCAGGCAGATATTCAGGACAGAAACGACCGCCTTTACGTGACAGGCGCAGGGTTTGATATTCTGCTACCCGACTCGCGCAAGGCCAGTCTGCAAGGCAAGAATCTGAGCCAGATCACCATGGGCATTCGGCCCTCGGACCTGACTTATTCCCCCGACGCCCCAACAGACAAAAGCTTTGATCTGCAGGTGGTTGTCTCGGAATACATTGGTGCGCAATCGGTTCTGATCTGTGACTGCTCCGGCCAAAAGGTCGAGGTTGAGCTGAAATCAGACACCCCAATTGCCCTGGGCGAAACCCTGCGGTTCCAGGTCAACGCCGATGCCGTCCACATTTTCGATCGCGAAACGGAGGTCGCTCTCTGAGCGATTTAACACAGCATAGGAGGAGCTAATGCTGAATTTCTTTAAGACCACCGGGGCCGCTGTTGCGGGTCTGGCACTGACCGCCGGGATTGCCGCTGCAAATCCATACGAACCCTATGAGGGCCAAACTCTAGTCGTCAACTTTCCCGCGCACCCGCATTTCGATGCGGTTTTGGAAGTCTTGCCGCAGTTTACCGAAGAAACCGGTATCCGCGTCGAGGTTGACCAACTTCAGTACCTGAAGATGCGCGCAAAGCAGACGCTTGAGCTGACCAAAAACAAAGGCGATTACGACCTGATCGCCTATGTGGTTTTCTCGAAAGCTGATTATGTCTACGCGGACCAGCTGGAAAACCTGGCCAAGTATTTCATGAATCCAGCTCTGGCAGATCCGAACTACGACGCTGGCGATCTGATCGACGGCTACGTGGCTAACGTTGGTGTTGCTGGCGGTGAAAAAGGCTATCTGCCGGGCGCGACTGGCTCGCTGTTTGGGATGCCGTTTGGGTCGGAAACCTCGATCCTTGGGTATCGTAAAGATATCTTTGAAAAGCACGGTCTTGAGGTTCCTGAAACCTATGACGAACTGCTGGCTTTGGCCTGTAAAATTCCCGAGCTAGAGCCCGGTATGGGTGGTCTGGCGTCACGGGCGGCATCGGGCCACCATGCGTCGCATGCGTTCCTGCTGCACCTTGCACCTTTGGGCGGTCGCATCTTTGACAGCGAATGGAACCCGATCGTTAATAACGCAGCTGGTGTAGAAGCCGCCGAAGCGCTGAAAACCATCGTTGAATGTGGTGCCGAAGGCGCACAAACATTTGGTTTCGCCGAAGCTGGTGCATCCTTCCTGCAGGGCAATTCAGCCATGTTCCTGGATTCGACCGTCTTTGCCGGTCAGGTGAACAACCCATCCAAGTCTAAGGTTGTTGGCAAAATCGGCTGGGCGCCACATCCTGCAGGCGTTCGCGCTGGTTCGCAGACTGGTGGCTTTGGTATCGGTATTCCAACCAATGCACAAAACAAAGAAGCCGCATTCTTGTTGATGCAGTGGCTGACCAGCAAGCAAGCTGATCAGGCCATTGCAATTGCAGGCGGCAACCCATCGCGGTTCTCGACCCATGCGGATGCCGACGTTCTGGCGGTACACCCCCACCTCGAAGTCTTTGGTGAAGCGCTGAAAAACGCCGACCCTGACTGGCGTCCAATCATCCCTGTCTGGGGTAAAATCAACGCTGATCTGGGCACCTCTCTGTCCAAAGTCCTGACCGAAGGTGACGACATTCAGACCGCACTGGACGGTGTTGCCGAGCGCGCACGCCGCATCATGGACGACGCTGGATATTACACCTGGCAGTAAGCCCTCTCTCCCCCGTGGCGTCCCGCATTAAGCGGGGCGTCACAAATACGAAACCCCACTTATTGAAAAAAGGGCCTCGTTCATGAGCGCTGCTGCAAGGGCCAATCGGCTCACCCCTTACCTGTTTCTTGCGCCGGCCGGGATCATCTTGATTTTTGCGCTGCTCTACCCAATCGGGTATATGGTATACGCCAGCTTTCTGGACTGGAGCCCTAGCCAACGCATTGGCCAAGCTGACTTTATTGGTCTGCGCAACTATACCAACCTGCTCACCGATGCCGCCTTTGGCGAAAGCCTCTGGGTAACGGTCAAGTTCGCCGCCGTGGTGGTGACGCTGGAAATGATCATTGGTGTTGGGTTGGCCTTGCTGCTGGACCGTAACATCCGCGGCATGACGTTTCTGCGCACGATCTTTATCCTGCCGATGATGATCGCCCCCATCGTGGTGGGCCTGATGTGGCGCTATATGTACCACCCAACTGTGGGGATCTTTAACCGGACCCTGAAAAGTTGGGGCATGGACGAGGGTATTCCTTGGCTGTCCGACAGCACTTGGTCGTTCTTTGCCGTTGTCATCGCTGACGTTTGGCAGTGGACCCCGTTTATCTTCATTCTGTCACTTGCTGCGATGCAATCCTTGCCCCGGTCCGCGCTGGAGGCAGCTGAAATTGATGGTGCGACGGAGTGGCAGAAAATCCTGCTGATCAAACTGCCTCTGATGATGCCGGTTTTAATTGTGACCCTGATGCTGCGTTTGATTGACGCCTTCAAAGTGCTCGAAGTGATCATGGTTCTGACCAATGGCGGCCCTGGCCTATCCACCGAAATTGTGGCCCTGCGGATTTTCCGAACGGCACAGGAATTCCAGGAACTTGGCGAGGCCGCTGCGATGTCCAACATCCTGTTGCTTATGCTCATGGCCCTGACAATCGGCATGTTCATTTACACCAAAATTCAGGAATCCCGCGCAGCGAAAATGCGCAAGGCTGCTGAAAACGCAGGAGACCTGTAATATGTCTACTCAACCCGAAAAACAAAATCCCGCATTCTACGCTCTGCTTGTTGCGCTGGTGTTCATGTCCGTCGGTCCGATCCTGCTGATGCTGGCCACCTCGTTCAAAATGAACGTTGATATCTATGATGCAACCGTGTCGTCGTTCTTCTTTTCGCCGACAATCCGCAACTATGAGACCGTGTTGTGCAACGTGTTGTGGTATGCGCCCGAGCATGTCCGCTATTGCGATCCGACCTTTGGCCGCGCACTAGGAAATTCGCTGTTTATTGCGATTATTTCGACAGGTCTGACCCTGACTATCGGCTGTATGGCGGCCTACGCACTGGTGCGGTTCAAGTTTATGGGGCGCGGGACTGTGTCCATGACCACGCTGATGATGCGGATGGTGCCGCCTGCGGTGCTGCTGGTGCCTGTCTTTGGCATCTGGACTTTCCAATACGGTCTTGATCAGTCTCACGCCGGTATCATCCTGGTCTATACAGCGATGAACCTGCCCTTTGTGATCTGGATCCTGCAGAGCTTTATCGTGCAGGTGCCAATCCAGCTGGAAGAGGCCGCGCGTATGGATGGCGCAAACCCGATGCAGGTTTTCTTTCTGGTGGTGCTGCCGATCATCAAGCCTGGCCTGGCGGCGGCGGCGATCTTTACCTTTCGCATCGCCTGGAATGAATTCCTGTTGGCCAATGCCCTGCTGGGACGCAGCACCCGGACGGTGCCGGTGACCATCGTGAACTCGATCACCGAATACGATATCGACTGGGGTGTGATCATGGCAACGGGTATGTTGCTGGCTGTTCCTCCGATCATCTTCACCTTCGTTGCGTCGCGCCAGATTATCACCGGCATGACTGCGGGCGCGGTAAAGGGCTAAAAATGGACTGGTTATTGTCCTCGATTGATCCGGCGCGTGGTCATGAGGTGGGGTTCGCTCTGTCCTGGCACGCCCGGTTTATGGTCCTGGCTTGGGGTGTTATCGTCCCGGCGGCCATTTTTGCTGCGAGGTATTTCAAAATTCTCCCTAGCCAGAACTGGCCACAGGAGTTGGATACCCGGACATGGTGGCAAGCCCATTGGATGGGACAGGCCGTTGCTTATTGCCTGTCGATGGTTGGCTTTGGTCTGATCCTGTGGGCCGAGGATGTGCAGGCTCAATCTATCCTACACAGGGGCCTAGGATATACAGTTCTTGGCGCTGGCCTGTTTCAAATTGGACTGGGTTATTCTCGCGGCTCTAAGGGTGGCCCAACCGCGCCTGCACCCGACGGAAGCCTGCGCGGTGATCACTATGACATGACCCCTTGGCGGTTGATGTTTGAGACGCTGCATCGGCTTGTTGGCTATTCGGCGTTGTGTTTGGCAGTGGCAGCAATTGTCTCTGGGATGTGGGCTGCGAATGCACCAAACTGGATGTGGATCGTGATCATTGGCTATTGGATTGTTCTTTTGATTGCAGCCGCTTATTGCCAGGTACAGGGCTGGGCTATGGATACCTACCAGGCCATTTGGGGGGCGGACCCCGCTCTGCCTGGAAACAAAATACCGATGACCGGCTGGGCCACGCAACGCCCAGGGGATATTGTATCACAAAAAGCTCAAAAGGAATAAATGGATGTTTGGCGTTTTAGACGGCACAGGATTTGACGTTATTGCCCCTGAATTCGAGGGCTGTTTTATCGGTCATGCCAGAGTTGAGCGCTTGTGGTGCGGCGCACGTTGGTCCGAGGGACCTGCGTGGTTTGCAGCCGGACGTTATCTGCTGTGGAGCGATATCCCAAACAACCGGCTGATTCGCTGGGATGAAACAGATGGATCGGTCTCGGTGTTTCGCCAGCCGTCAAACAATACCAATGGCAACACAGTGGACGGGCAGGGGCGTCTGGTGTCCTGCGAGCATCTGACCCGACGGGTGACCCGAACCGAGCATGATGGCTCGATCACCGTGATTGCGGACAAGTGGCAAGGTAAGCGTTTGAATTCTCCCAATGACGTGGTTGTCAAATCCGACGGGTCAATCTGGTTCACCGATCCGGCCTATGGCATCATGATGGATTACGAGGGTGACCGCTCGGAGAGCGAGATTGGCGCCTGCCATGTCTACCGTGTCGATGACGCAACTGGCGACGTCACCTCCGTTGCCACTGATTTTATCAAGCCAAACGGATTGGCGTTCTCTGCTGACGAGGATCATCTGTTCATTGCGGACACCGGCGGAACGCATGACCCAGATGGCCCGGCCCATATCCGCAAGATCAAGGTCAATGCGGACGGTGCCAGTCTTGGCGATAGTAAGATTTTTGCCGACTGCAGCGCTGGGTTCTTTGATGGCTTCCGGTTGGACCGCGCCGGGCGGATCTGGAGCTCGGCTGCGGATGGGGTGCATTGCCTGAACCCGGATGGCGCGTTGATTGGCAAGATCAAGATCCCTGAAATCGTGGGCAACATCTGTTTTGGAGGCCCCAAGAATAACCGATTGTTCATTGCGGGAACCACGTCGTTGTATGCGGTGTATTTGAACGTGAATGGTTTGCGCTGACCGGAGCTCATGTGAAGGATTTTGAAGGTTTAGGCAGCCTTTCAACATAATCTTGATTACACGCTTTTCTACTGTACGCGGGGCACATTCTAAACTCCGTTGCGACAAATCCCCTATCTTGCTGGAAAGCAAGGAGAATGGAAGATGGCCCACACAGAGCTGGATTTGCGTGAGAGACGCGCAATTGAAGACATGTTGAAC
>Ga0105355_10000154_pt1 | contig 59820 bp, 56 predicted proteins | sample GOMGulsemesocosm_2_FD_83508 | JGI IMG/M metagenome (GOLD analysis project Ga0105355, IMG submission 83508) | Methane-oxidizing microbial communities from mesocosms in the Gulf of Mexico - GOM9C Gulf of Mexico | ecosystem: Environmental > Aquatic > Marine > Cold seeps | place: Gulf of Mexico...
CTATAGAGTTCCTATTTGGTCTTGCTCCGAACGGGGTTTACCGTGCCACGAACTGTTGCCAGTCGCGCGGTGCGCTCTTACCGCACCCTTTCACCCTTACCTGTGTTTTGAGCCATTAAGACTCAAAACCATCGGCGGTCTACTCTCTGCTGCACTTTCCGTAGGCTCGCGCCCCCCAGGCGTTACCTGGCGTTCTACCCTATGGAGCCCGGACTTTCCTCTCCCCTCTATCGATAAATCGAATGAAGGCAGCGACTGCCTAGCTGGCTCGAGCGCAGAGTAGCGATTTGTGTGCTGTGGTGCAAGGGTTTTTCACCTTGTTAGTGATCTTGCTTTTGCTGCTCCAAGCCGTATTGGTACAGCGCGTTTTTCTTAGCCCCAGTTATTTTGGCTGCCAGACTTGCCGCCTGCTTTAATGGCAACTCCGCAGACAACAGGTCAAATACGCGGCGACTTTCACGCTGGTCATCGCTGTTTTTTTCGGCACCGCGAACCAATACCACGCATTCTCCCCGTTGTTGATTACTGTCGCCAGCGACCCAGCTCATGATTTCACCGGCGGGCCCACGCTTAATCGTCTCAAAGGTTTTGGTAAGCTCTCTGGCCAATACCAATTCTCGATCCTCGCCAAATACCGCCACCATATCGGTCAGGCAGGCCAATATTCGATGCGGTGCCTCATAAAAAATCAGCGTTCGCGACTCCTGCTTGAGAACATCCAATTGCGTCAAGCGCCCCTGCTGCTTGGCGCTGAGAAAACCTTCAAAAATAAATCGATCGGAGGGTAATCCCGCTGCGCTGAGGGCGGCGATGACGGCACTTGCACCGGGGATAGGCACCACTTTTACCCCCGCCGATTGCGCCAAGTCGACCAGCCGGTAGCCGGGATCAGATATGAGCGGCGTACCGGCATCCGATATCAGCGCTATTGACTCCCCCCCTTGTAAACGCCGTACAAGGGCCTCTATCTGACTATTGCCACTGTGATCGTGGTAGGCCTGCAGCGGTGTATCAATACTAAAGTGCTGCATCAGTCGCCTGCTGTGCCGGGTATCTTCTGCGGCAATTAAATCTACTGATTGTAGTACCTCTACCGCTCGCGGTACCATATCACCTAGGTTGCCGATAGGCGTGGCAACGACATAGAGACAGGGGGGGTTGAGGTTTGAAAATTCCTGCAAGATTTGCTCCCAAATACATTCACTTAATCCAGCATCAAGCCTAACAACCCAATGGCCAACAAAGCAATGGACAATTTATCTATCGCCGCTCCGCGCCCACCACTGCGAGTACTACTAATGGGCATTATACTCAGCGCGGTACTCGCCTCCTGCGGCAATCAGCCTGCGCCTGACCGAACCCGGGAACTAACACTGTCACCCGCGGCACGGGTGCAACAATTGCTAAATGAAGCGACCCTGCTCACATCCCCACAGCGGGAGCGACGTCGCTTGCAGGCGGCAAAAATGTTGATTACCCAGGGACACTACGAACGAGCTCAGCTGATTGCGAGCAACATGGATCCCGAGGCATTGCGCCTGACCGAACTCGCCTCCTGGGCCGACATCTTATACCACTATACTATTCACCTCGGCGACTTTGCCACGGCCTTGCAAATACTCAATCACCACCGCTTGCTGGAAGAGTCTGAGCAACTGTCCGAGCGCAAACAAATCAATTTAAGCTTGCTGCGCGCCGAGGCACTGGGGCTATTGGGCAGTCATATGGCGAGCGCCCAGCAGCGCATCTATATCACAGCGCTGCTGAACGAACAGCAGCGAATAAATAACCAACAGGCTATCTGGCACTCGCTAATGCAGGTCTCGATCGCAGAGCTGAGTGACTACCGCGACAAGTCCTTTAGCCAACAGTATCGCGGCTGGCTGGCGCTCGCTATTGTAGCCAAGAGGCAGCAGGGTGACCTCGACAAGCAGCTGCAACAACTGGAACACTGGCGGCAACAGTGGCCCAGCCACCCGGCCAACGCCACCCTACCCGGCGGCCTGGCACTGCTAAAAGAGATTGCCGCCAACAGACCACAGCATATTGCTTTGATGCTACCGCTCACTGGCAAATTGGCGGAACTGGGTAAAGCTGTTCGAGACGGGTTTATCGCCGCTTTATACGACGCCCAAAATAGCGGTGGCAAAGTGCCGGTTCTCAAAATCTACAATACCGAAAGCGGCGACGACTTTATGCAAAGTTACCAGCAGGCCGTCGACGCCGGTGCCGAACTGATAGTGGGGCCACTACAAAAACGTCTGGTGCGCGACCTCTATGACCAACAATTACCCGTTCCTACATTGGCGCTGAATCGTGTGGAGGGCAGTGGAATGCCTCCGCCGCAACTGTATCAATTTGGTCTCGCGCCCAACGATGAGGCGCAACAAATTGCCGAACTCGCCTACCTGGACAATCACCGCAATGCCCTGATCATTAGCCCGCGGGGAAATTGGGGAGACAGAATCAGCGCCGCCTTTGCCCAACGCTGGCAATCACTCGGTGGCACCGTGGTGGCACAGAGCCAATACAGCGGGCAAAAAGACTATTCGAGCTCGCTTAAACAATCACTGTCGCTCAACGCCAGCGAAGCGCGGAAATCACGCATCGCCAAGCTAATCGGCCGGCGGTTGGAATTCTCACCTCGGCGGCGAGAGGACATCGATATGGTGTTCCTGCTGGCACAGCCAAACCAGGCCAGATCAATCAACCCGCTACTGGATTATCACTATGCCGGAGACCTGCCTGTTTACGGCACCTCACACCTGTACGCAGGCACTTTAGACCCAAATAAAGACCGTGACATTAACGGTGTCCGCTTTACTGAGATGCCTTGGATACTGGGGGACAATGTTGCTCTGCGCAATACCATGGAACAAGCCGCCAAACACAATAAACAGTACCCACGCATGGTGGCAATGGGTATCGACAGCTTTCAACTGTACCCGCGCCTGCGACAACTGGCAGAAATTCCCAGCAGTTTATTTTTTGGTCAAAGTGGTACGCTTACACTCAATACACAACGGCAAATCGAACGCCACCTAGCACTCGCCGAGATTAAAAGAAGTCGTGCAACAATAATGGCGGGCGCCCGATAACACGAACTGTACAGCACAGGTGCAACATCACCACGGAGGGTGATTATGTTTGGCCGATGGTTAGAGTCAATCAAGGGTCAGCCCCCAACGGCTACCACCAATAAAAGCGACAGTGATAGAGCAAAAACAGGCCGCTACATTGAACAAAAAGCCAATGAGTGGCTCAAAGCTCAGGGCCTGCTTCTGTTGCAGAAAAATTATCGCTGCCGCCTTGGTGAGATAGACCTAGTGATGCGCGATGGCCGGACACTGGTCTTTGTTGAGGTGCGTTATCGCCGCCATATCGACTACGGGGGCGCAGTAGCCAGTGTCGACCGTCGCAAGCAGCGGAAATTACGACGGGCGGCGGCGCATTATCTGACTAGTAATCCAGCCCTCGCCCAGCGGCCCTGCCGCTTCGATGTGATAGCTGCACAGGGCAATGCCAATAGTGCTACTATTCACTGGACTTGGGTTCGCGATGCCTTTGACGAGGATTGACTGCGACAACCAATACTAAAATGACAACCAACACAGCTCTACTCAAATACCGCGACGATCACCGACTTTATTGAAACAGAATATATGCAATCAGAACTAGACCAACATGTAATAGAGCTGTTTCACAGCACCATTGATCTCACTATGGCATCGCTGGATAGCCTTGCGGCAGTTATCAGTGATTCCGGTGCACTACTGGCTCAGTGTCTACTTAGCGAAAACAAGATATTGTGCTGCGGTGACGGCCAGCACGGCGCCTTGGCGCAAATATTTTGTTCCAATTTAGTCAATCGATTCGACTACGAGCGACCGGGACTGCCGGCGATCGCCCTGAGCGTTGACGCCACCACTATTACTGCGATAGCTGCCGACGGTAGTTTTAGCGATATTTTTGCCAAACAAATACGCGCCCTTGGTCAGGCCGGAGACATACTATTAGTACTTTCAACCGGTGCCGGTTCCAGCTCAACACTGCAGGCGATTCAAGCCGCTCACGACCGAGAAATGATTGTTATCTCACTGTGCGATCAATCTAGCAGCGATATCGCCGCGATCATTCAGCCGGAAGACATCGAGATCAACATACCTAGCACCAATCGCGCCAGAATTTTGGAGGTTCAATTACAAACGGTTAACTACCTGTGTGAACTGATCGACTGGCAGCTTTTTGGCGGCACGAGCTAGTCGTCAGCTGCCATTACCGGGCCATAACAACAAACCACGAGAGAGATTATGACATCACCCCAACTTAGAACCGCCATTACCGCCTTAGTGCTGTCGATCAGCGCCGCCTGCTTGCCAGGGTGCAGCTCAATACTAGCAGTGGGCACCGCCGAACCCATTCAGGAGAACCCCGGCAAACGTACTATTGGCAGTATTGTCGACGACGAAGTCATCGAGACAAAAACCCTGATCAACATTCGCAAGACCGATGCCCAGTTTGCTCAGGCACATATTGTTGTCACCAGCTATAACGGCATTGTATTGTTGGCCGGACAGGTAGGGTCAGCGCCACTGCGCCAGCAGGCTGCCACAGTTACCGCCGCCATCGCCAAGGTGCAGCGAGTCTATAACGAACTGACCGTGGCTGGCTCGACCTCCGGTATCGCTCGCTCCAACGATGCCTGGATAACCGCTAAGATCAAGAGCAAAATGCTGGCAAAATCGGCCATTCCCGCCACCCGTATAAAGGTTGTCACGGAGAACGGCACCGTTTATCTTATGGGCCTTTTAAGCAAGGAAGAAGGCGATCGAGCCGCCGAACTGGCAAGAAAAACCGCAGGCGTACAGAAGGTCGTGCGGATTTTTGAATATATCTAGCGCGATCGACGCGCTTATTTAACGACGGTCAAACCACCACGTTTCGGCTTGCCAGGCGATTCGGGTTTGAGTGAGGACACAGAGCGTTTTCTCTCAGTCGGCGGCTCGGGATTAGGATCATCCTCGGGGTCAAACATCATGCCCTGACCGTTTTCTCTTGAATAAATACCCATGACTGCAAACATCGGCACCCAGACATCCATCGGTATACCGCCAAAACGTCCGCTAAACGCCACCGCATCGTTGCTAATATCCAAACCGACAACGGCTGTCGGCGACACGTTGAGCACAATTTGGCCATTTTTAACAAACTGCTGAGGAACTTCTACTCGATCCGCCATGGCATTGACCAGCACATAAGGTGTGCAGTCGTTTTCAAGAATCCATTCATACAAAGCGCGCATAATATAGGGGCGGCTCGAAGTCATCGACATAAACAGTAACCCAGTAGCAGTTGAATAAATCCTTGGCTGGAGATGCAATTACGAGGGCCAAGCCCCCATTATCGCGATGAACCTAGTCGCTGCTCACCGGGATAGTGCGTATTTCACCCTCTTGCTCAGACAGGCTCTCTCTAAAGGATTCGCGACTAAACAACGCCTCCATATAAGCCAACAAGGGCTTGGTCTGCTTGGTATTAGGTAGCTCAATTCCCAGCTGTGGCAAACGCCACAAAATAGGTGCCATGCAGCAGTCAACAATGGTGAATTCTTCATTCATAAAAAACGGCTTTTCCGTGAATATAGGTGCGATCGAAATAAGCCCCTCACGAAGTTCCTTACGCTGCTTTTCTACATTTTTTGCATTGCCACCCTTCAGAATATCATCAACCAATACACACCAATCCTTCTCAATTCGACAGATTAACTGACGACTGGAGCCTCGGGCTACAGGGTAGACCGGTAGCAGTGGCGGATGGGGGAAACGCTCGTCGAGATACTCCATCATGACATTGGCTTCATACAAGACCAAATCGCGATCGACTAGTGTCGGCAGAGTATTGTAGGGGTTTAAATCTGCCAGATCCTCTGGCTTGTCATCGATATCAACATCAATGATATCGACAGTGACACCTTTTTCAGCCAGCACAATACGTACCCGGTGACTGTAGTGACTATCACCGTCGGAATAAAATATCATTGAAGAACGTTTGGCGACCACACCCATTTGCTTTTCCTCAGCCGGTTTCAGCTTTTATCTAAGTACGATAATTTCAGTACGATAATCTAAGAACAATCCAGAAACGACAACAGCAAGAGACCTTTCAGTATCTTGCTGACATCGATGTTGCCGCGACTAACGCGACTTAGTGCACGTCCTTCCAATATTCACGATTGAGTAAATAAGTGAATACAAAAAACAAACTGATAAATAGCAATACGAAACCGCCAATGCGCTTTCTATCTTCGACCATTGGCTCCGCCACATAGGCCATAAAATTAACCAGGTCATAAATCGCGCCGTCAAATTGTGCGCTATCCATCTCGCCTGCCTTGCTTATTGCCAGACGGCCACAGGGATTGAGCGCTTTACCTTCACTGTCAGTCAACACTTCTTCAGAGGTCAGCGGATCGCGTTTGATACCGCCATTGGCCGCATGAACAGGCCCCGGCGCGCATTCGGTCACGCCCTGTAACTCTAGCAGCACGTGGGGCATACCCACGTCCTTAAACACCTTGTTATTAACACCGTAGGGGCGACTGGGATCGGCATAAAAATTGCGCAGATAGGTGTATAGCCAATTGCTACCACGGGATCGGGCTACCAGGGTTAAATCTGGCGGCGCGGCGCCAAACCACTTTTTTGCCATCGGCTCAGTCATAGCATTGTGCATTAGCTCACCCATCCTCGCACCGCCCTCGATCTCACCAGACATACCGTCGAACTTCAACTGCTCTTCAAATAAGTCTAGCGGCACCCCAAGATCATTGGCGGTGCGCTCGTAGCGCGCGTACTTCAACGAATGGCAACCCATACAGTAGTTCATGTACGTCTTGGCACCGCTTTGCAGCGATGCTTTATTGCCGGCATCCACGTCGATGTGATCACAGGCCATACTACCGCAGTCAAAGTTAGACTCGGAACCCACCGCCTGCAGCGGCAAGATGGTCAGCAGTGCAACAATAGCCAGCACACCTATAGAACCCCAAAACCCCATACCACCATCGGTAGTAACCCGCTCGGGTTCAGGCTTGGTTTTTTCTCGGGAGGTCCAAATCGGCATAAAGATAAAATAGCCGAAGTAGATAACTGAACAGACCTGGGCCAGGAAGGTACGGGCTGGAGTCGGCGACTTCACACCCAATACGCCAAGAATGATAAACGCTGCGGCAAACACCACCAATGCAACGCGGCTAAACGTACCTTTGTAACGCATGGATTTAACCGGACTACGGTCTACCCAGGGCAATACAAACAATATCGCCACCGAAGCAGCAAAGGCGATAAAGCCCAGCAGTTTGTCGGGCACTGCCCGCAGTACCGAATAGAAAGGAGTAAAGTACCACACCGGTGCAATATGCTCAGGCGTCTTCAAATTATTGGCGATCTCAAAGTTCGCGTGCTCAATAAAATAGCCTCCCATCTCAGGGGCAAAAAACAAGATAGCGCAGAAGGCGAACAGAAATACAGCAATCGCCTGTAGATCGTGCACGGTGTAATAAGGGTGGAAAGCAACACCGTCGAGGGGAATGCCGTCGGGGCCCTTATTCTTCTTGATTTCAACACCATCGGGGTTGTTAGAGCCCACTTCGTGCAGGGCCAGTAGGTGTAACACCACCAGCGCCAACAGAATAATGGGCAATGCCACCACGTGCAGGGCAAAAAAGCGGTTGAGCGTAATGCCTGAAATCAGGAAATCGCCGCGAATCCACTGCACGATATCATCACCGACCACCGGTATGGCGCCGAACAGCGAGATGATAACCTGCGCTCCCCAGTAAGACATCTGCCCCCAGGGCAGTACGTAGCCGACAAAGGCTTCCGCCATCAAGGCCACAAATATCAACATACCGAATAGCCACAGTAGTTCCCGAGGCTTTTTATAGGAGCCGTAAATCAGTGCCCGAAACATGTGCAAGTACACTACAAGAAAAAACGCCGAGGCCCCGGTGGAGTGCATATAGCGAATAATCCAGCCGTAATCCACATCGCGCATGATGTATTCAACGGAGTTAAAGGCACCTTCTGAACTGGGGTTGAAGCTCATGGTAAGCCAAACACCGGTCAGCAGCTGATTGACCAACACCACCAGCGACAAAACACCAAAGAAGTACCAAAAATTGAAGTTTTTAGGCGCGTAGTACTTACCCATATGGGTATTCCAGGCGCGCATAATCGGCAGACGATCGTCAAACCAGTCTCTTAAACCTATTAGCATATGGATCATTAAACTGTCTCCTGCGCTACGCCGATAACCAAAACGTTTTCACTCTCGAAGGAATAGGGTGGCACCACAAGATTAGCCGAGGCGGGAACACCTTTGTATACGCGGCCTGACAAATCGAATTTCGAACCGTGGCAGGGGCAGAAAAATCCGCCTAACCACTCACTGCCGCCAAGATCCGCAGCACCGACTTCGGGCCGGTATTTTGGTGCGCAACCCAAGTGAGTACACAGACCGACGAGGACCAAGTATTCGTCCTTGATCGCGCGAGTCAGCGCATTGACATAGCTCGGCTGGTCAGCGTCTACCGAATCGGGATCTTTTAATTGATCGTCAAGCTTGCTCAGGTCACCGATGGCCTGCGGTGTGCGTCGAACGACGTAAACAGGCTTGCCTCGCCATTCAACAACTTTCATCTCACCCGGTTCCAGCTTGCTAATATCAAACTTTACCGGTGCTCCCGCTGCTTTCGCTTTTGCGCTAGGATTCCATGAACCAACAAATGGCACGGCAATCCCCACTGCTCCGGCAGCACCTACTACAGATGTAGCTGCTGTCAGAAAGCGTCGCCGCGTTGCATTAACGCCGTCATTACTCATGACGTTTCCCCTTATAAAGACTATCGAATGTATTTGACTACTGAGGCTTATCAAATGCCGCAAAGGGCTTGTTTCACCAACAGGACCGCTTCTCGACTGGCAAATTATTGCGGTGCGCCAAATAGTAAAGAACTTGGCACCGGCTTACAAGGATTAACCCCAGAAAAATCACGGCTTTGGGCTACTTATCAGAGATATAAATCCAAGTACTGGAGTCATAAAAAAACGCCCAGACTGAAACAATCGTGGACGTTTCGACCCGGGACTGGGAGCTCGGCTCCCAGCCCCGACACACTCTACAATTAGCGCTTGGAGAACTGTGGCTTCTTACGTGCTTTGCGCAGACCCACTTTCTTACGCTCAACTTCTCGAGCGTCACGGGTAACATACCCTTCTGCCCGCAATGTTGGCCGCAAAGTCTCGTCATATTCCATCAGCGCCCGGGTTATACCGTGGCGAATAGCGCCGGCTTGGCCAAAGCTGCCACCACCACTAACACTAATATTCAAGTCAAACTTCTCAGTCAAATCGACCAGCGCGAGAGGTTGACGAACAATCATACGGGCAACCTCACGACCAAAGTACTGATCGAGGGGACGCTTATTAATGGTAATTGCACCAGCGCCGGACTTCATAAATACTCGCGCTGAGGACGTCTTACGACGACCGGTACCGTAATACTGAGTGGCTGACATAGCTGTGTCTTCCGTTAAATACTTAGTGACTGAGGTTGCTGGGAAGCGTGGGGATGCTCGCTACCCGCATAAACTTTAAGCTTTCTGAACATATCACGACCGAGCGGATTGTGGGGCAACATGCCTTTAACCGCGGTCTGAAGCACACGCTCAGGGGCTTTGTCGATCAACTTTTCGAAGCTGATTGATTTCAAATTACCCACATAACCGCTGTGACTGTAATAAATTTTGTCTTTGGCCTTGTTGCCGGTAACACGTACCTTTTCGGCATTGACAACGACTATATAATCGCCAGTATCAACATGAGGCGTATACTCCGCCTTGTGCTTGCCACGCAAGCGCCGGGCTATTTCGGTGGCCAAACGACCCAGGGTTTTGCCATCGGCATCAACCACGAACCAATCTCGCTGCACGTCGGCAGGTTTTGCACTGAAGGTCTTCATTGTATCCTGAACCTCTAAACTTTACGCTTGGGGGGCTAATTACACCCGTTGTTACGAAGAGCGCGAATACTACAGAATTGTGTGAAATTTTTCAAGCGCATTCACTACTAAAGTTACTGTTTTCTTTGCAAGCCCAATACCCAGGCTTACGCACTGCCAACGCCGGCCCACCGGCAACCGCCATCAGGGCCGGTGTGGCCGCGCCAGATAGTCGTGAGACTGCATTTCCAGCAGCCTACTGCGAGTGCGCTCAAATTCAAAATCCAGACGCCCGCCGGCGTAGAGCTGATCTAGACTACAGGCGGCGGACAATACCAATTTTACATTGCGATCGTAAAATTCATCGACCAAATTAACAAAACGCCTAGCCATATCGTCGTTAGCCGCAGACATTTGTGGCACGTCACTAATCAGAACCGCGTGAAATTCCCGTGCCAGCTCAATATAGTCCATCTGGCTGCGGGGCCCATCACAAAGCGCTTTAAAGTCGAACCACACAACATCGTCTGAAACCCAGCGGGCGATGATTGCGCGCCCCTCTATCATTAGCGGCTCGTCACTCAGCATATGCTCGGGATCGGGGTTCAAACGCGTAAACGAAAGCTGTAAGCTCTGGTCCGCCTGCCCATCCAACGGGCTGTGGTACAGCTCTGCCTGCTCCAGGGTCCGCAGCCGGTAATCAACACCACCATCGATATTGACCACCTGGGTATGCTGGTTAACCAGTGCAATTGCGGGCAAAAAACGACTGCGCTGCAGACCATTGTAATACAATTTGTCGGGAATAATGTTCGACGTAGCGACCAGACAAACACCCCGCGCAAAAAGCTGCTCAAACAACCCCCCCAAAATCATCGCATCGGTGATATCGGAGACAAAAAACTCGTCAAAACAAATTACCCTGACCTGCGAGGCCAGCTTGTCAGCAATGACCTCCAGCGGGTTCTTTTCGCCCTCAATCGCCCTCAACTCACCGTGCACACGCTGCATAAATCGGTGAAAATGGGCCCGCATCTTCTGTTCAAAGGGCAGCGAGTCGTAGAAGGCGTCCATTAAGTACGTTTTGCCCCGGCCGACGCCGCCCCACATATACAGGCCTCGCTCTGGTACTGGCACCGGGGCCGGCCTCAGCAACCCCAACAATCGCCGCGGCAACCCAGGCTTGCGCTCGCGCCTATGCAGTAGCCGATCGTGCAGATCCTGCAACAGTTCGACCGCCTGCTGCTGGGCGGGATCGAAGGAGAAGTCTGAGCGCTGGAGATCTTGCTGGTAGCGTTGTAGTGGCGTCATGACAATAGGGTATAGGGGCAATGGAATGGATAACAATGGACTCGACCGTAGTCGCTAGGGCCGCAACTCTACCGATATCGACTCGATTAGGCAATTGCACCGACACTATTTCTGCCCCAAAGACGACTGCCGGGCACTAGTATCAACAGCCAAGAGATCTTCTGCCGCTAAAGCGCTATAATAACAACGGACGTTTAACTCTACCGAGGATCGGTTATGCACTCTGTCGAAACACTGTATCTTGTAGCACTGTGTGGCCCAGCCCTGGGTCTAGTCGCCGGCTACCTCTTCGCCAAGAGGCGAGGACCCACGGCCCTCAAACAGCGACAACTACAGCAGCAAATCGAGGAACTGACGCAACACCAACAACAGTACCAACAACAAGTTGCCGATCACTTTTCCAAAACGGCACAACTGGTCAATACCATGACCAACAGCTACCGAGATGTCCACAACCACCTTGCAGCCGGAGCGCAATTACTGGCAGGAGGTCAGGCTGACACGGCGCTGATAGCTCTTGATAACGAACCCATGGAGCCGGACATCGCACTGCTGGCAATCGAGCAAGACAGTGAATCAATAAATGGCGCCACCGCTGCCGAACACACTGGCCCCATACTAGACGAGGCAGCTGTACCGACCGCGACACAGCCGTCACGCCAATCAACGGGCTGCGACGACTCGACGTCATCGGAAGCCGATTCGGCGTTCGCCGCGAACACAAACACGGATAAATCCGCCACAGCTACGGTCAAAACCGTGAATTCAGACGGACCCTAAAAATATACAAAAGACTCATTCAACTGCAACCAATAACAATCGAGCACGACAACGCGAAGTACTTATGAATTCAGTTATATTATTCCTACGCTGGCCAGTCGTCTGCGGCCTGCTGGCGGCGATTATAATACTCGATCATTTCCCCGGCTTAGTCTCGAACCAGCCACCCTCGGTGGCGCCGACCACGCAGCAGACCGACCCGGCGCCCCAGGGACCCTATTCTTACGCCGAAGCCTTTAATAGAGCCGCCCCGGCGGTAGTCAATATCTACACCAGCAAGACAGTACGCCAGCAAATACCCGCTTTTTATAACACTCCCCGGTTCAAGCGCTATCTGGAAGAAAAGAATTTAAAGCTCCAAGAGCGCATCCAGCGCAGCCTCGGATCCGGAGTAATTATTAGCCAGGAAGGCTATATTTTAACCAACTACCACGTTATCAAAGATGCCGATGAAATACTGGTTCGACTACAAGACGACCGCGAGGCCCTGGCTACGGTGGTCGGCAACCACCCCGAGACCGATCTTGCGGTACTGAAAATCAAGCTCGATGGACTCAATGCTATTCCCATAGGCAATTCCTCTCAGGCGAGGATCGGCGACGTGGTGCTGGCTATTGGTAACGCCTACGGCTTCGGCCACACCGTAACTCAGGGTATTATTAGCGCCACCGGCCGCTACGGCATCAATCTCAACAGCTACGAAAACTACATCCAGACTGATGCAGCGATAAATCCCGGCAACTCCGGCGGCGCATTAATTGACGCCAAGGGGTTCTTAGTGGGCATTAACACTCTTATTTTCAGTAAAGATGGAGGTTCCCAGGGCATTGGCCTAGCCATTCCCTCCGATCTAGCAGTGGGAATAATGTCCGACCTGGTGATGTACGGAGAAGTGATTCGCGGCTGGCTGGGCATTCATGTCGACGTGCGACCGCTGACAGCCCAGCAGTCCATAGACAGCCAGCTGTCGGCGGACATCGCCATGATTGTCATCCGTACTGACACCGGCAGCCCCGCCGAGCAAAGCGGGCTGCTTCCTGGCGATATCATCATCAAAATCAACGGCCGACCAGTGGGAAATAGCTCGCAAACCATGGAGGCAGCGATGCAGTTTGTCGAAACCTCCCGCCCGGGACAAAAGGTTGCCATTGCCATCATTCGGGACGGTATCGAATCGAGTGTTATTGCAGTGTTAGGCGCCCGCCCGCGGACCGAGCAATGGCAGGACTCAGCACCCGCGACGCCATAATCCAGCGCGGTAATTTAGTTCGGTTTTTTAATCCGGTACTCTGCCGATCGAGCATGTGCGGTAAGCGCTTCGCTGCGGGCCAATACCGAGGCAATTTTACCTAGCTCAGAGGCTCCCTCGGCGCTACAGTGGATGATCGAGCTGCGCTTTTGGAAGTCATAGACTCCCAGCGGCGAGGAAAACCTGACCGTACCCGAGGTGGGCAGCACATGATTGGGCCCGGCGCAGTAATCCCCCAGCGCCTCGGAGGTGTAGCGACCCATAAAGATAGCCCCGGCGTGGCGAATTTCGGGTAGCAGCAATTCTGGCTGCGCCACCGACAACTCCAGATGCTCCGGCGCAACCCGGTTGCAAACCTCCACCGCCTGGGCCAAATTATCAACCTTAATCATTGCCCCGCGGGCACTCAACGATGCCCTGACCATTGCCTGGCGCTCCAGCGTCGGCAACAACTTATTGATACTCATTTGCACCCGCGCAATAAACTCGCTGTCAGGACAAACCAAAATACACTGGGCGTCTTCGTCGTGCTCGGCCTGAGAGCACAAGTCCATTGCGATCCAGTCGGGGTCGGTGAGACCATCGCAGACCACCATAATTTCCGAGGGGCCCGCGATCATATCGAGACCCACCTGACCAAATACACTGCGCTTAGCGGTGGCGACATAGATATTGCCGGGTCCGACAATCTTGTCTACCCGGGGGATAGTCTGCGTACCGAAAGCCAGAGCTGCTATGGCCTGAGCGCCACCGACACAAAACACCCGGTCGACACCGGCGATGGCCGCCGCCGCCAAGACAATAGGGTCCATCGTGCCCCCGGGGGTCGGACTGGTCATAATAATCTCATCGACACCGGCGATCTTGGCGGGGATCACATCCATCAACACGGTCGAGGGATAGGCCGCCTTACCACCAGGGACATAGACTCCCACTCGCTCAAGGGCGGTAATTTGCTGCCCCAGCACCGTGCCGTCGGCTTCGCTATAGGACCAAGAGGGCTGTTTCTGTCGCTGGTGGTAGTCGCGAATCCGCTGCGCAGCAACCTCCAGCGCCTCCCGCTGCTCATTGCTAATCAGCTGCAACGAATCCTTTATCTGCCGCATGGGCAGTTCCAACTGCTCAGCACTGGCCAGTTCCAGCCGGTCAAAACGCGCCGTGTACTCCAGCACCGCAACGTCACCGCGGCTCTTCACTCCGGCAATAATTTCTTGCACCGCCTGGGTTACCGCGGGATCGGATACCGACTCCCAGGCCAGCAACGCCTCCAGCTGAGTGTCAAATTCGGGACTATTTGCCTGCAATAAAGGAATAATTATCTCGGACATCTAGCCACCCTCAGCACTATTGATTGTTACCGCAGCGCCGAGTGCGTCGACCAACTGCTGAATACGATGGTGCTTGCGCTTCATCGCCGCGCGATTTACCACCAATCGCGAACTGACATTGGCGATCAAATCTAGTGGCTCCATGCCATTGGCTTTTAAGGTATTACCGGTGTCGACAATATCGACAATCAGGTCTGCCAAATCCATTAACGGCGCCAACTCCATAGCACCATATAGCTTGATAACATCAGCCTGCAGGCCACGCTCCGCGCAGTAGCGCTTGGCAATATTGACAAATTTTGAAGCGATACGAACACGCCCCTGAGGCAGAGTCTTGCCTACCAGGCCTGCAGTCATCAACCGGCACTTGGCGATATTTAAATCCAGTGGCTCGTAGAGATCGGCACCGTCGGCCTCCAGCAATACATCCTTGCCAGAAACCCCCATATCCGCCGCCCCGTGCTTGACATAGGTTGGCACATCGGAGCCGCGAATCACCAGCAGGCGCACACCAGGAGCACTGGTTTCAAAAATCAATTTCCGACTCTTGCCAATATCCTCCAGCGGCTCTATCCCCGCCGCCGCAAATAGCGGTAGGGTCTCTTTCAATATACGCCCTTTGGTCAGGGCGATAACAATATTTTGGTCCATAATAATTCTATCTTGATCCGTATTAGCTCTGTCTTGATCTATACTAGCCTAAGCCGTTGCCGCGCAGGCTGTCGCGCGACGTTACCCGCAGCCCAGATTAGCCCGGCAAACGCCGAATATTGGCACCCAGCGATTGTAACTTTTCCTCGATGCACTCATAACCTCGGTCGATATGGTAGATGCGATCGACCACGGTATCACCCTTTGCCACCAACCCGGCTATAACCAGACTGGCGGAGGCCCTCAAATCAGAGGCCATGACCGGGGCGGACTGTAGCTTCTCCTCTCCGGTGATAATCGCGGTATTGCCCTCGATGACAATACTAGCCCCCATTCGATTCATTTCCTGGGTTTGATTCAGACGATTCTCGAAGATAGTCTCGGTAACCCTACTGGTACCCTCAGCAATGGCATTCATCGCCGTAAACTGGGCCTGCATATCGGTAGGAAACGCCGGATAGGGGGCGGTGCGTATATTTACTGCCCGTGGTCGACGGCCCCCCATATTCAGGTCGATCCAACCGTCACCGCTGGTCACCACGGCCCCAGCCTCTTCCAGCTTGACAATAACCGCCTCGAGAAACTCACTGCTGGTATCTTTTAGCTTAATATGACCACCGGTAGCAGCGGCGGCCACCAGATAAGTACCAGTCTCAATACGATCAGGCATCACCGTATAATCACAACCATGCAGCGACTCGACCCCCTCGATGGTTATCGTGGCGGTGCCGTGTCCGGATATGTTGGCCCCCATGGCAATGAGACAGTGGGCCAAATCGACCACCTCGGGTTCTCTGGCACAGTTTTCCAATACCGTGCGACCTTCGGCTAGTACCGCCGCCATCATAATGTTTTCGGTGCCGCCCACTGTCACCGTATCCATCAGAATGTGGGCGCCCTTCAATCTCCCATCGACCTTGGCGCGAATATAGCCATCGTCAACCTCAACGGTGGCACCCAGGGCTTCAAAGCCCTTTAAATGAATATCGACCGGGCGGCTGCCAATGGCGCAGCCCCCGGGAAAGGAAACATTGGCCTCACCAAAACGCGCCAATAGCGGCCCCAATACCAATATCGAAGCCCGCATGGTTTTTACCAGCTCGTAGGGGGCGGTCAGCTCGGTTAAGGTGGTAGCGTCGACCTCCACACTGAGCGTCTCGTCAATGACCATCTCGACCCCCATACAGCGCAGCAAGGCGATCATGGTCGTCACATCGTGCAGGTGGGGCAGGTTTCGAATCTTCACCGGTTCGGCGGCCAATAGCGCCGCCGCTAGAATAGGCAGTGCTGAATTTTTCGAGCCGGAAATGCGAATCTCCCCCTCCAATTTTACTCCGCCACTGATTAATAATTTATCCATCGGTCATACTCATTGCGTTAAAATTCAAGACACCGCTACTGCTGCGCCCACTGGTCGCGAGTAAAGGTTTTCATATTGACCGCGTGCATACTGCCGTCTGCGATATATTGGTTAAGGCCGGCGTAGACCAACTGCTGGCGCTTTACCGCGTTGAGCCCCTCAAAGACATCCCCAACGACGGTGACGTTGAAGTGACTACCCTCCCCCGCAACATCGATATCGCAATCGGGTAAATGCTCAAGCAATATTTGCTTTACTTGTTCGGGTTGCATAACAATGACTCCACAGATGAGCGATGAATTTTGCCCAGCGCCGTAACCAGGCTCGATCCTGGCTGGCAGGGTGCCGCCGACAAAACTGAGCTGAAAAGGGGGATTGTACGTAAGTCGACGTGCAATAGCGAGGAGCGATCCGCGTCTAGGGACCGCCCAACCCGTCACACCAGCAGGCACTACCGCCGCCGATGAAAAGGCCTCTTTAACACCGGCAAGAAGGCAACACAAAAATCGCTATGCGCGGTCTATGCGCCCTATTTCCCACTGGGATCGACCGACCAACCATCAATCACCTGATCGACATCACCGCTATAGCGCTTCGCCGCCGAGTAGAACTGGCTGCGATAAATGATACCCAGATTAATCGCCTCGATGGTCAGATTGCGCAGCTTCCACTGGGCGCTCTTGTCCTGCCGCATCTTGTAACTAACCACATAGGGAGTGGCTGCCTCCCCGTAGATATGCTGCACTACAGTGACACTGCCGTCCACCGGCGCCCCCGCCTCGGGGGGCAGAACATCAATCCTGTTGCCATTAAAAGCCAGCAAACCCTTGGCATAGGTTTTTACCAAACCCTCCTTAAAAATCTCGCTAAATCGACTCATGCGCGCCTTAAAGGCCTGTTTCTCTTCCGCTGAACCCAGCGCCTGATAGGCCTTTTTACTGGCGTACTTACCCATAACACCCCGAGCAAAACCATCGAAATCGACTACATCGTTGAGCAAGCTCTCAATTTCTCGATAAAATCGTTCGGGGTCGGTGTCGTAATATTGCTGTGCCTCGGTGATAACCAACATCAACTGCTGCGTAGTGGTTTCCAGCACCTGATGAGCAGTGAGGGGTTGTGTGGCCTCAACAGTCTCTTCGGCACTGGCGGTGCCGCTTATTAACAGCGCGACTAACAGCGGCATGCACAGCAACACACCGGACTGCCTGGTAAAAATATTGATAAATTTCATAACGCTAATTCCCAAAATAGTAGTCGATTGAATCAAACACAGGATAAGTCGAAAAAGGTCTCGAGACAAACCCCGACAGACCCTACGCGCCGCCGCCGCCAATGTATCGAAAAAGTCAGTGCGATAAAACCGTTAATATCAAAAATTGACTGACCACCTCCCGCAAGATGACTCAAAACACCAATCGCACTAGGCATTTCGGCAAAAACCTCTATATAATGCCCGGCGCGTGACAACTGCATGCCCCTGAGGGCTCAATAGACAAGTGTATTAGACCGCCACTTGCCGCAGAGATCACTACCATTATTCACCCTCTGTTGCCGGCAGCTCCCTGCGCATCGAGAGGGCAAGGGCTCGGAACAGTGCCTATTTAGTACAGTACTTCCAAGTTAGTATAGAATCTCCAGGTAGTATCTGCCGACCGTACCTATTGAATCGGGGTGACTGGGCAGACCAGGTATTTTTACGCATAATTTAGGCATTGTATGACTACAGCTATTGTCGCCATCATTATCGGCTTTATTGGACTTATTTGGAGTGCCGATCGCTTCGTGACCGGTGCTGCCGGAATCGCCCGCAACATGGGCATGGCACCGATGACCATTGGCCTGACAGTGGTGGCACTGGGTACCTCAGCCCCAGAAATTCTCGTCGCCATCAGCGCCGCCCTAGAAAATGCCAGCGAGCTGGCGGTGGGTAACGCCATAGGGTCAAATCTCGCCAACATCGGTATGGTACTGGGCATTACCGCACTGGTAGCACCTATCCCCATCCGCTTTGCGTTGCTAAAACGCGAATTTCCACTGCTTATCGGTGCTACCTTGGGCGCCGGGCTGCTGCTGTACGATAACGAGCTCAGCTTTGTCGATGGCCTACTACTACTAGCCGCATTAGCGGGTATATTTTACTATTTAGTAACCTGTAAAGCTCACTTACCCGAGGACAAACAGGATGCCGACCTAGAACAAATCCCCGACATTCCCAGTAGCAGCGCCTGGAAATTATTTTTTATTGGCCTAACTTTGTTAATGGTCAGCTCCCATATACTGGTCTCCGGGGCCAAAGATATCGCCTTGGCGCTGGGCGTCAGCGAACTGGTCATCGGCCTCACCATCGTCGCTATTGGCACCAGCCTGCCAGAACTCGCCGCCACCGTTGCCAGCGCACTGAAGGGGCATCACGATATCGCTCTGGGCAATATTGTCGGTTCAAACCTTTTTAACCTGCTAGCGGTTATGTCTATGCCGGCCCTGATCAACCCGCCGTCGCTGGACAGCCACGTATTCACCCGCGACTATGCAGCGATGACCGCCATCACCCTGTTGCTGTTTTTTATTGCACTGTGCCATAGACTGTGGGCCAACAAACACATGGATTCACCCACCAGCGGCTGTACCACAAGCACTATCGGCCGAATGGAAGGTCTACTATTATTACTGGCCTACGGCCTGTATTTTGCCGTTTTATTCTAATGAGCTGCTGCCGGTCGACCCGACGACAAGCTATCGACCCCTAATCGCTACAGTGAATTATATGTCCGAACCCAGCTTCAAAGATTCTGCCATTCGCACTATTCGCATGGAACGCGACGCGGTTAGTCAGTTACTGGACCGCATCGGCGATGAATTTGAGCAAGCCTGTAACATCATGCTGGCCTGCAACGGCCGAATTGTGGTCACGGGCATGGGAAAGTCAGGGCATATCGCCACCAAAATTGCCGCCACTCTCGCCAGTACTGGCACCCCGGCTATGTTTGTACATCCGGCGGAGGCCAGCCACGGTGATCTCGGCATGATTACTAGCAAAGATGTGGTGCTGGCGCTGTCCAATTCCGGTAATGTCTCCGAAATTGTCACCTTACTGCCACTATTCAAACGCATGCGCGCGCCACTGATCAGCATGGCAGGTAATGCCGACTCGGTGCTTTCCAATGCCGCCGAAGTCAATCTCGACGTCAGTGTGCTGGAGGAAGCCTGCCCACTGGATTTGGCCCCCACCTCTAGCACCACCGTGTCGTTGGTAATGGGGGATGCACTCGCGATGGCGCTGCTGGAGGCAAGGGGCTTTACCGCCGAAGACTTCGCCTTTTCCCACCCCGGCGGTACTCTGGGGCGCAGGCTGCTACTGAAAATCGCCGATGTCATGCACAGCGCCGAGCAACTGCCACGAGTGGGGCCCGCTACCGTATTGAGCGCAGCACTTGTTGAAATAACCAGCAAAAAACTGGGTATGACCACCATCGTAGACCAGCACGGCGTACTGCAGGGAATTTTTACTGATGGCGATTTACGGCGCACCCTCGATCAAAATATCGATATCCATAGTACCGTGATCACCGAGGTGATGACCACCCAGTGTAAAACGGTGACCGCCGATATGTTGGCCGCCGAGGCACTTGCTATAATGGATCAGAGCAAAATCAATGTACTGGTCGCCGTCGACGAGCAGCGGCGCCCGGTTGGCGCAGTTCACATTCACGACTTGTTAAAGGCTGGAGTCGCCTAGCGGGCGCCCATAGAGCCATAGAGAGACTATATTTATGGATGAACTGCTAGATAAAGCCGCAGACATCAGGATGCTTGTTTTGGACGTCGACGGTGTACTGAGCGACGGCAAGCTGTATTTTTCCAATACCGGCGACGAAATGAAAGCCTTTAGCACCCTCGACGGCCAGGGCATTAAGATGTTACAACGCAACGGCATTGACGTCGGCATTATCACTGGACGAACATCGACATTGGTACAACGCAGAGCGGATAACCTGGGTATTACACATCTGATCCAGGGTCGTGAGGACAAGCTGGTGGCTCTCAAAGAGATGAGCGCAACCGTAGCAATAGGCTGTGAGCAAATTGCCTATATGGGTGACGACTTACCGGATTTAGCTGCCATACGTCACGCCCGACTGGGAATCACCGTGGCGGATGGCCACGCTTTTGTCGCCGAACACGCGGACTGGATAACTAGCGCAAGAGGTGGTAATGGTGCCGTCAGAGAAGCCTGCGAGTTTCTGCTACGAGCTCAGGGCAAGCTGAGCCAAGCTTGGCAGCAATACCTCTGAATAGGCGCAATGGAACATGGCATTGATAAAACTGCCCACAGCCAATACTCTTATCGGCACTTTGTCGGCGCTTGCGATAGTCTATTTACTACTGTCGCTGTCGGGCACGGTAAACTTGCCTAGGACCACCTCGCAACATGATCAAGAACAGCGTCCGGCCTTTTATCTCAAACAGGTACAAAGCCACAACTTTAATGATAGCGGCGAGCTGAGCACCTACATTGCCAGTGACGCAATAACCCAGCAGCCAGCAGACAACAGTTCGCTATTGAGCAACCCACACTTGGATCTCTTTGTCGCCGGGGAAAAAACCTGGCGAGCAAATGCCGATAGTGCTACGACGTATTTCCACAGTGAAGACATCCAACTACTGGGCAATGTCGAGATTCGTGCCGAGGACGGCGGCACCGTATTAACAACAGCGCGACTGGCTATTGCCGCCGACAAAAAAATTGCCGAAACCCAGAGCCCTGTGGATCTGCTTACCCCCGGAGGTGCTATGCAATCCAGCGGAATGCGAGTCGACCTGCAAGCAAAGGAAATAGTAATGACAGGAAATATTAGGGGCCATTATGACGCACCACTTTAGTCGACAACTGCTATTGGCTGTGGCGACAGCGCTACTATCGATACCACTTTCTGCCCTGCCAGAAGACAGGCTTCAGAAAATTGTCATTGAAGACGCCGATAAATTTATCCAAACGCCGATGGACAATGGCGAGGAAAAAACCGAGCTGAGCGGCAATGTTTTGGTAACCCAGGGGTCCCGGCAGATTCGAGGGCATAACATTACCATTATCCGAGCCCAATCGCAGGTGATACGGGTGGAGGCAAAGGGTGAACTGGCCTCTTTCAGCCAGCAGATCAACCGCGACAAAGAGCCGGTCAGCGCCAAGGCAAGGACCATTACCTATATTCCCTCCAGTGATACGCTACAGCTATCCGGCGCAGCAACAATCAGCCAACAGGGCTCCACTGTCAACGGCGATACTATCCTCTACAATGCTGCCACCGAACAAGTATCGGCCTCCGGCGCAGACGACCGTTCTTCTACGGTAAAAATCGTCTTTGAACCCCGCGCCGACAGCAAAACTGCCACGGATAACAAGCCCTAATGGCCCTATTATCAGCGAGTAATCTCGGAAAATCCTATAAGGGCCGAGCGGTGGTGCAAGACGTATCCTTGCAAGTAGGCAGCGGCCAGGTGATTGGCCTACTAGGACCCAACGGAGCCGGTAAGACCACCTGCTTTTACATGATCGTCGGCCTAGTCAGCGCCGATCGCGGCCAGATCACGCTGGATGGGCGGGACCTCACCGGACTGTCGATGCACAATCGGGCAAGGGCGGGCATCGGCTACCTGCCCCAAGAGGCCTCTATTTTTCGCAAGCTGACTGTTGCCGACAATATCTATGCTATTCTGGAAACCCGTGCAGACCTCAACAGGGCTCAGCGCAGAGAGAAGCTGGAGCATTTACTGCAGGAATTTCATATCACCCATATTCGCGACAGCCGTGGTATGGCTCTTTCAGGCGGCGAGCGCCGACGGGTGGAAATAGCCCGGGCGCTGGCCACTGAACCCGCCTTTATATTGCTTGACGAGCCCTTTGCCGGCGTTGACCCCATCTCGGTTGGCGATATTAAGAGCATCATAAACCACTTGAAAGATATGGGAATAGGGGTGTTAATCACCGACCACAATGTCCGAGAAACCTTGGATATCTGTGAAAAAGCCTATATTGTAGGTGAGGGGCATATCATCTGTGAAGGCGATGCCAGCACCGTACTGGGCAACCAAAAAGTTAGGGATATCTACCTAGGCCATCAATTTGAACTTTAGTAAGGCCTTCTATCCAGACCATTTACAAAAAGGGTATAAGCATTGCAAGGGACTGTCGCGAAAGCTAAACTAACGCTATTGAATTCAGCTCAGATTCACTAAAAATGAGCGTGCAGAGGCCTTTGTTACTCAAGCCCGTGAGATCTTCTGTTAATACAGGCTTGATAAACGGTCAGATTTTCCACCGCCCCAACGCCTAAAGTCCACTCTATGAAGCAAACGCTACAACTCAGAATTGGCCAGCAACTCACCATGACACCCCAGTTGCAACAGGCGATAAAGTTGCTGCAACTTTCAACCCTGGACCTGCAACAGGAAATTCAGCAGGCCCTAGACAGCAATCCCATGCTCGACGCTGGCGACGAAATCGAAGCCGACAATACCGTAACCACCGACGATGCCACTAGGGAGCAACTCGTCGATCTCAGCCAAAACACCGACAAAAAAGTCGAGGGTAAGGAGTCCGAAGAGGCTAGCGCCGACAGTGAGTGGCAAGATAGTATTCCGGAAGACCTGCCAGTAGACACTCAGTGGGATGATGTCTATCAGTCCAGTGGCAGTGCGTCGTCAAATACGCCCTCCAGTGACTTCGATTTTGATGGCCACAACAGTGCCGACGAGTCATTGCAAGACCATCTGAGCTGGCAGCTCAACCTAACTCGTTTTTCCGATACCGACCGCATTATTGGCATGACGCTAATCGACACCATTGACGACAATGGCCGCCTCACGCTTACACCTGAAGAAATTCACTTGGGGCTTATCGCCGACAATTCTGAGATCGAGCTGGATGAAGTCGTCGCGGTATTGCATCGCATTCAACAATTTGACCCCCCCGGTGTGGCGGCGGTGAATTTACAGGACTGCCTGATAATACAACTGCGGCAACTGAGTCCGGACACCCCCTGGTTAGAGATTGCCATACAGGTCATCGAGCAACATATTGCCCTGCTGGGCTCCCGGGACTACGCCCAGTTAATGCGCCGCTGTAAATTAAAGGAACATGAACTCAAAGATGTGCTGAGCCTGATCCAGACACTCAACCCCAATCCCGGTGAAGATATAAGCTCCAACTCAGCCGAGTATATTGTTCCCGATGTATTTGTAAAAAAACTTAAGGGGCGCTGGGTGGTAGAACTCAATCCTGATGTGGCACCCAAACTGCGGATAAACACCGACTACGCCGCCATGGTAAAACGAGCTGACAACAGTGACGATAACAATTATTTGCGCGACAATTTGCAGGAGGCGCGGTGGTTTCTAAAAAGTTTGCAGAGCAGGAACGAAACCCTGATGAAAGTTGCGACTAAGATCGTAAGCCATCAACGCGGATTTCTTGACTACGGCGAGGAGGCAATGAAACCACTGGTATTGCATGACATTGCCGAGGCAGTTGAAATGCATGAATCAACAATATCCCGGGTCACAACCAAAAAGTATATGCACACACCCAGAGGAATATTTGAGCTAAAGTATTTTTTTTCAAGCCATGTCAATACAGATACAGGCGGCGAGTGCTCTTCCACTGCAATTCGGGCATTGATTAAAAAATTGGTCGCGACCGAAAACCCAAAAAAGCCTCTGAGTGACAGTAAAATAACGGCAGTACTCAGCGAGCAAGGCATTAAGGTGGCGCGTCGAACAATCGCAAAATATAGAGAGTCACTGTTAATAGCCCCATCCAACGAGCGAAAAAGACTTATTTGAATAAGGCAGCGGTCGAAACACACAAAGTACCGCGGCGTTTATGATAGTACCAGAAGTAATCGACGAAATGGTTTGTGGCTTATACAACAAAGCATAAATCGATTTATAGATACACAGCTGTAAATAGTAGTAGCTCTTCAACTAGCAAAAGGAGTAGGAAATGCAAATTAATATTAGCGGACATCACGTCGAACTAACCTCTGCCCTGAAGCAATACGTCAACGAAAAACTGTCGAAATTACAGCGTCATTTTGACCACATCACCACCACCGATGTAACCCTTTCTGTCGAAAAACTAGTCCAGAAAGCAGAGGCTTCGATTCATGTTGCCGGCGCCGATTTATTTGCCACCTGTGAATCAAACGACATGTATACAGCAATAGATCTCCTTACCGATAAGCTCGATCGCCAACTGATAAAACACAAAGAAAAAACACTCAGTCGTAAACAGGGCTCCAACGCCCGCTAGCCGCCGGTTGCCGATTTGCACTGTTGTCGCCCATATCGATAACAGTGCAAGCTCAACAGCTTTTTTATACACCCTTTACTGTTCCCGATACCATGCCTTCAATACCATTAAATACCATTTTGAACCCGGCCCGCACTCTATATGATGTCCCGGGCAATAGTAAAAAAAGAGTTCTGGAAAATATCGCAAACTTTATTTGCGATGACATCCCCTTTTTAAATCCGATGGAGCTTTTTAACAAACTGCTTTCGCGGGAGCGCCTGGGCAGCACCGGCTTGGGACAGGGTATCGCCATTCCGCACTGCCGAATTCACAATTGCACACGAACCATTGGCACCTTGGTAAAGCTGAGCCACCCGGTCGATTTCGATGCAATCGATGGGGAGAAGGTCGATCTGCTCTTTGTCTTGCTAGTACCGGAACAGGCGCAGGACGAACACTTACAGGTATTGGCGACACTGGCAGAAAAATTTAGCAATGCTAGCTTTTGTCAAAATTTGCGGGACAGCAGCGACAGTGATAGCTTGTACAGCGCTGCCGTTGACGCTTGATAACACAGGGTAAAAACCATGTTGAAAGTACTTTCGGCAACTGCGATAAAGGGTTAACTGATGAAACTTGTCATCATAAGCGGGCGCTCTGGTTCCGGCAAAAGTACTGCATTAAATTTACTGGAGGACGAAGGTTATTATTGCATTGACAATTTACCGGTCTCTCTTATACCCGAATTGGTAACTCACCTCAAAAGCAATCAATCCCGTGATTACAACAATGTCGCCATCTGCATCGATGCCCGTAATGCCAGTGAAGACTTGTCAAACTTCGTCGAATTGATTAAACAGTGGCCGCAGGGCGACAGATTGGAAGTGCTCTACCTCGACGCAGAAAACGAACGTTTGATAAAACGCTTCAGCGAAACCCGCCGGCGCCACCCCCTAAGTAACAAGCACACCGCGCTGGGCGAGGCGATTCTAAGCGAGCGAAAAATACTCGAACCGATTGCTAAAATAGCAACGCTGTCTATAGATACATCGACCATGAGCCTGCACGAGCTGCGCACGGCTATCAAACTGCGTCTGGTGGAACAACAGGGGGCGGGTATTTCTATCTTATTCCAATCCTTTGGATTCAAACAGGGTATACCGGTCGATGCCGACATCGTATACGACATACGCATTCTGCCGAACCCACACTGGGACCCGCTATTGCGCACCCAAACCGGACAAGATCAGGATGTCATCCAATTCTTGGAGAATCAATTTGAAGTAAGGGAAATGTATAGCGACATTTCAGCCTATTTGGAAAAGTGGCTACCGCACTTCGAACTTAATAATCGCAGCTATATAACCATTGCCATTGGTTGCACTGGTGGACAGCACCGATCAGTATACTTAGTCGAAAAACTGGCTAGACATTTTAGTGACAGCTACCAGAATGTTCAGATCAGGCATCGCGAGATGCATCAATTGCAGCGACTTTAATATCAGAGCCTATAATGATTGAAACCAAGATAACAATAATTAACAAACTGGGCCTGCACGCCAGAGCAGCGTCCAAATTTGTATCAACAGCGTCAGCCTTTGGCTGCGAGATAAAAGTTGGCAAGGAAGGTGCCAGCGGTCAACTGGTAGACGGAAAAAGCATTATGTCTATTATGATGTTGGCGGCCAGCAAGGGCACCGATCTAACACTACGCTTTGATGGACACGATCAACAAGCTGCAATGGAAGCTGTTACGGGACTAATAAATAACTATTTTGAAGAAGGAGAATAATTATCAGTTCAAATAGCGTGCTCGCTACGACAGTATTTTGCCTCCAGCTCTGGCGCTGCAATCAATATAATTAGCTGAGAAGTTAGCCGTAGCGCTCATTAAATTCGGTATTAACAGGAGAAAACATGCCGGCCAAGCCTGAAAAAGAGCATTCTCAGCCTCATTTAGACGAGCTTAACAAAGCCTTCAGCAGCGGCGCATTTATCCAGCTGCGCCGCCTACTCAACAATCTTCCCGCCACCGAAGTCGCCCACTTAATCGAATCCTCGCCATCGAAAACTCGATCGATTATGTGGAAATTAGTCGACTTGGAAAATGAGGGCGAAATACTCCACTACCTCAGTGACGATATACAGAGCCAGTTTCTTCGGCAGATGGACCCCGAGGAGGTTGTCGCCATTACCGAGGGACTGGAGGCCGATGACATTGCCGATATTTTGCAACAGCTACCAGATCGGGTTATTCGGGAAGTATTGCAGTCCATGGGCTTGCAAGATCGCCTGCGGGTCGAGAAAGTACTGTCCTTTGCTGAGGATACGGCCGGTGGCTTGATGAATACCGACACCATCACGGTGCGGCCAAAAACAACACTGGATGTAGTGCTGCGCTATTTGCGGCGACACGACGAACTGCCAGAGATTATCGAAAATATTTTTGTGGTCAACAGACAAGATGAATTTGTCGGCGTACTGCCACTGCGCAGGGTATTGGTCAGCGATCCCAGTACCACTGTTCGAGAGATAATGAATACCGAAGTCGAGGCGATACCTGCCAATATGCATGACAGCGACGTGGCCAACCTATTCGAAATTCACGACTGGGTGTCGGCTCCGGTTATCGACGACAGCGGCAAATTATTGGGCCGCATAACCATTGACGATGTTGTCGACGTCATCCGTGAGGATGCTGACCACTCGCTGATGAGCATGGCGGGGCTCGATGAAGACGAGGATACCTTTGGCCCAGTGCTACAAACGGCTTCGAGGCGAGCGCTGTGGTTAGGCATCAACCTCATTACCGCATTTATCGCCTCCGCGGTCATCTATATGTTTGAAGGCGCTCTCGACAAGGTCGTCGCCCTAGCCATCCTAATGCCTATTGTCGCTAGTATGGGTGGGGTCGCAGGCACCCAGACTCTAACTGTCGTTATTCGCGGTATGGCACTGGGGCATGTCGGACGCCACAACAGCCGCTGGCTTATTAATAAGGAGCTGATGGTAGGGATCTTAAATGGCCTGTGCTGGTCGGTGGTAGTCGCTATTGCCGCTGCGCTGTGGTTCGACGATCGACTAATCGGCTATATTATTGCCGGCGCCATGGTAATCAATCTGATTACTGCCTCACTGGCGGGTGCGACCATACCGATAGTGTTAAAATCCCTGGATATCGACCCTGCTCTCGCCGGAAGTGTGGCCCTGACCACCGTCACCGATGTCATTGGCTTTATGTCCTTTCTCGGTTTGGCGACCTGGTTTTATCTATGACGGGGTTTTATCTATGAATAGGCGCCGCCAGCCACTACAATGCCCGTCACTATTACCCCACTAACGAGCCGCCCCATGATCGACAACGACGCCCCGGACGACCCCAACGCGGATGAATTCGAAGGCCCCAGCAAGACCACCATAAAAAAGGAGATGTTGGCGCTGCAAAGCTTGGGGGAAGCGATTGTCAAATTGACCAAAGGGCAGTTTGACGCCATACCCATTGCCGATGAAACCCTGGCGGACGCCATTGCCGTAGCCCGCAAGATAAAAAATCGGGAGGGATTACGTAGGCAGATGCAGTATATTGGCAAACTGATGCGCAAGGTCGATCTCAGCGAGATTGAACAGGCCTATCAACAACTGCAAGGCGGTCGTCGAAACAAGGCCCAGGAGTTTCATCGCTTGGAGCAGTGGCGCGACGAACTTGTCACTCAGGGTCCCGCCGCCGCCGAACAGGTTTTAGCACTCTACCCCGACGCTGATCGCCAGCATTTGCGCCAGCTAATTAGTCAGGCCAAGCGGGAACAAGCTGCCGACAAACCCCCAGCCAGCGCCCGCAAGTTGTTCCGCTACCTACGAGAATTTGCTGACAACACATAACCAGGTCACGTATTACTAGCGGCCAGTGGCGGTATTTCGGCGATTACCGGTGCTGCTGGTAAGCTGTTAGGGCGAGACATCATCCCCACTTTCAACACCGAGCGAACCCTCCCTGGCCACTGAAACCTCGGCACTGACCGCTCTTTGGGGCGGGGGTGTATTTTCACGACTCCCCGAGCCTGGTGAAGCATCGACAGCCCCCCGGGCCGGACTGGCTTTGCTGCCACCGACATCGCCAAAAACTTTTTTTAGATCCATCTTGGGGTTGTTCCAATCACCGCCAATAGCGTAGACCCCACTGGAGAATTTTTTAACCTGACGTTGGAAGATTTTACTCACGACAAATACCCCGGCGGCGACTGGCAAACCGGCGGTAAAAGCCGCAATCCAGGGTAGGTTACCGGCTACCGGCAACGTCACTATCAACTCCATGTCGACCATTTTCGTGCCCATGTCGGTCACACCACGCAGGGAAAATTCGCTGGAGGAACTGGTAATATTGATGTCTTCTGTAATGTTTAGCTGCTGGCCCGCAAGGCTAATTTGGCCACCGAGGCGGTCAAAGCTGATGCCGCTCTCAAAAAAGTCCGAAAAGCTGGACTGCAAACTGAGTACTCTGGCCAGATTGACAATACTGACGACTTTTAACGTCCCTTCGGCAGCGTCAGAACCCTTTAAAAAACGGCCTTTGCGTAAACCCAAATCGACCGTGCCTTCAGAGTATTGCAATTGCCATTGATCGGGATTGCCTGGCCAGCTGATATCAACCGCAAATTGACCGGACTTACTCTCGATAATACGCTGATATTGCCATCGCTCCAGCACATCACCCACATTGTCTATCGAAAAGGTACTGCGCAACTGACTGTGGATACCCTGCTCATCGTGCCACCAGCTCAGTTGATTATCAGCCACGGGCTTTATCGCAACCTCTCGAATAGTACCTCTGATCTTACCCAATCGAATGCCGTTATTCAGCGGCCGTAATTCGAAGGCCAGATCCCCCAGCACTTCATCACCCTGAACCAGCGAATCAATATACACATCGGCGGCAAAGCTATTGAGCTTAGCGGGGTCCGGGCTGTCGGCCGCGGCGCTGGTAGTGCTGTCTTGCGGAAGGCTCAAACGACTGAGATGAACACGCAACGGCGGCGTGTCAGTGTCGGACTCCGCACTGCCTTCGGGAAGCAATAGATTACCGGCGAGAATGCTGTTCTCTGCGTTAATATGCCAGCCTCCAACACCACCATAGAGATTAAAACCCAAGCTGCTGTCCAGCCGATCAAGGTACTGCGCACTCAGCTGGGTGCGGTCAAAGGCCTGACCGTAAACATCCAGCTTATTTATCACCAATTGCTCGACACGAATAGCGAGATCACGCCGCGGTTGCGGCTCAGAAAGTACAGGCGCAGCGGTTTTCTCGGTCGCTTCAACAGCGCTGACAGCCCTTGCTGCAAGGCGTTTGCCCGCACTGATATAGTCCTGCAATACAAACTGCCAGGGCTCCAATTCCGCGCTCTCCATCTCCCCTGTAATAGTAAAAAAACCTGCCTCGTGGCCCGCGGGCAGCGGCGAGGCGGCATCACCCAAGTGCAGCAGCCCGCTTACCGGCGTACCCTTTGCCAAATTCAGTTGCATTTGCCCCCACTGCTCCATACTTATGTGGAGTCGCGCCGCATCTCGTAGCGGCAGCCCCAAGCTAAAAGGCTGGGGCTGAGTGTCTATTTTGTTATAGGGTGGAGGTAAATCGATAGCGACTCCCCGCAGCTCTGAGGACAGCGTCAAGGCGCTATCGCCACCGGGCTTCACCACTACTTGCGCATCGAACACGCTGGCACCAGAAAAGAAACTAAGTGCGGGCTGCCCGCTCCAACGTTCGATATCCGCCATATCGATCAGCGCACTCGCATCCACCTGTAGCACCTTGTCCTCACCCTGACTGATACTGGCCCGCAGTGGTCGATCGAAAAATTGTGCGCTAATAGCATCGGACCACAGACCCTTGTCCGAGCTATAGTGCAGCGGTCCTTTGAGGTCGACAAATTTCAAACGATAGTCGGGGATCTCAAGTTGCGTATCGGAAAATTCCAAATCTACGCTCAACACCGGCTCTAGCGCCGGCTGGCCCAGTGGGATTGCCAGATCGAGAACCGCGCTAGCGGTGCCGGTTAGCCGCCAGCGCTCAAATGCGGAGCCGACAATTTGCCTTAATGCACTGTCATTAACCACTCTAAGCGCACTGCTCGCAGCACCATTAACCGCCCCCTGAATAGTTAGCCAAAGCCCACCCTGGGCCAGGGTGCTAACCTCAACATGGGTGGCCGTAACCGCCATACCATAGATCTCGGCACCACTTGCAGTTACCGTGGTAAGACCGTCATCGACCACTACCAAGCCATCTACGCTCTCCAATGGCGGCCAGTCGGCATGGTAATTAAGATCGGTACCGGCAACATCAAAAAACAACTGCAGGGTCTGGTCGGCCTTGTCTCCGGGGGTTAGTGAGCCACGGTAGAGCATACCGCCGCTGCGGACCTGGCCACCGGCAATACTGTCATCTAGCCATTGCCGTAAGCCGGGGCTCAATACCCTAGGGATGAACTTGTCGCGAAAGCTCGTATCAGTATCTTGCAAACCAACGACAAGCGACATCAGTGGATCAACGGCAGCCGATTTCACCTTGGGTAAATCCAGTGAAAACAATGCCGTGGCAGGGCCGTGCTCTGCGGTCAAGTACAGGGGACCGCTGTTGAGCACAACATTATCGGCTGCCAGCGACCAGCGCAGCTGGCCTCGCGCGGAGGAAAACACCATCGGCTGACGGTAGAGTTTTGGGAAACTAAGCGAGAATGTGTCGCTGTCGATCTCCAGCAAGCCGCCGTCAACTCCCACTTCGAGGTAACCACTAAGCCCGGTCACCCCCGGCGCACCCTTCCACGGCTGCGCTGACAACTGCCGGAAATTACTTCGCAACAGCGGGGAATCATACTGCTGCGCCCCTGGGTCGGCGCCAGCCAACAGTGATCGCGGCAAATGCAATTGCACGGCCTGCAATGCGCCCGCTGGATTCAAGGTCTGCAATAGCACATTAATTGGCTCAGCCAACAACGCAACGCCACTCAAAAACCGGAGGTTTTCCTCAAGTTCAAGCACTGGCAACGCCACCGTGACACTACTGCTATCGGCCGTCAGCATCAATTGATCGAAACCAATCTGCGCGCCCTGCCAGCTTGCACGCAGCCTCGGCAACCACAGCGTCCAGTGGTCCGGTACCTGCTTCTCGGCACGAAAATGCACTTCAAAATCCGACAGCGGTGTTGCTCCAGCGCTAATAGCGGCCAGATCAACCAACGGGCTCTTGATCCTACCCTGAATAGCTATATCACCGCCGGACTTCCAGTCCAGCCATATTTCACTGTCGACCCGGGCGTAGTGCAGATCTAGCCCCAGTGGTTTTATCGCCGGTAATTGCGTGGCAAAATCGACATCGTCCAGCTTGAGGTAAGCCTTGGCGGTAAATGTCGCATCATCCCTGGGGTCACCGTTGGATTCCACAATCGCCAACAGTGGTTTGTTACTATTGTCAAAACTTGCTTTAACCCTGGCGCGACGAAAGCCGCCGGCATGGGACAGCGACACTTCATCAATATTCAATACCGCGTAGTCCGCACCCTCGAAATAATGCAGCTTTAAATACGCCGCAGAGAGCTCTACCGCATCCAGCGACAGCAAAATATCGACAATTTTGTCTAGGTCTCCTGGAGACTTCTGATTCGCGGCGGCAGCATAATTTTGTAACTGCCAAGAGCCGGGTGCAACTTCCTCCACCGAGCCCTCAAGTCCGTCGATGCGCAAATTACGCAGTTGAATCGCACGCTTAGACAGACTATTAAACAAGTCCAGCTGAAAGCTAATACGCTCTATACGAAGAACATCGTCTCCACCTACCTGACTGGGCAGGGCAATATTTCGAAGTGATAATACCGGCGACAGAACAGACCACTGGGCCGATATATGCTCTATTTCGAGAGGTAATCCAGTGTAGTCCTGTAAATAGTCGACGATCTCACGCTGGTAGCCCTCGACATAGGTAGCATAATACCGGCCAATGCTGACATAGCAGGCAATAAGGACTAGCGCAGATACCATCACAGTCCACAGTACGCGATTAGTCCAGATGGCGATTGTCTTTAACACTTATTCCCTATTTGTGGTGACCGCTAATATACCAAAGCCGACGAGCTATTATCTCACAACCGCAGCAGATCACTGTTACCGGTAATAGTTAGAGTAAAATTACGTCGAACTGTTCCTGGTGGTACATCACCTCGACCTGAAACTCTATACGCTTGCCGACATACTCTTCTAGATCGGCGACGTTGGCGGACTGCTCGTCTAACATTCTGTCGATTACCCCCTGGGCAGCAAGCACCAACAGCCGGTCATTGTCATAGCTGCGAGCATCCCGAGATATCTCCCTAAATATCTCATAACAGATGGTCTCCGCCGTTTTAATCGAGCCCCGGGCCGAACAGACCGGACAGTCCTCGCAGAGAATGTGCTCCAAACTCTCCCGCGTGCGCTTGCGGGTCATCTCCACCAAACCGAGCTCCGACACACCGGTAATTGCGCTCTTGGCCACATCATGGGCCATCGCCTTTTCTAGCGTGCGGTGAACCTGTCGACGGTGTTCAGCCTGCTTCATGTCGATAAAATCAACAATAATTATGCCGCCGAGATTTCTCAGCCGCAACTGTCTGGCCAGTGCTGTAGCAGCTTCCAGGTTGGTCTTAAAAATAGTTTCGTCGACATTGCGGTGGCCGACAAAGGCCCCGGTATTGACATCGATGGTGGTCATCGCCTCGGTTTGATCAATAATAATAGAACCGCCGGATTTTAATACCACTTTTCGTCCCAGTGCTTTTTGAATTTCGTCTTCCACCCCGTACAGGTCGAAGATAGGCCGCTCACCTTGATAGAACTCTAGGCAACTCACGGCCTCGGGTACATAGTCTTCGGCAAATTGAAGTGCCCGCTGGAAGCTGTCCTCCCGATCAATGCGGATTTTTTCCAGACCCGGACGCACAAAGTCCCGCATCGTGCGCATAAAAAGCGGTAAGTCTTCATAGATTAACGCCGGGCTAGTAGGCACGCTCATACGAGCTTCAAGCGCTGCCCACAGCCGTTTGAAATAGCGAATATCGGCGATAATTTCTCGTTCTCCGGCGCCCTCAGCCGCGGTGCGAATAATAAAACCGCCTAGTGAGTCCATTCCCTCTTCGGTGATACAGCCCCGCACTACCGTCAGTAAACGCTGCCGTTCCGCTTCGTCAACAATGCGCTGGGAGATACCGAGGTGCCGGGTATTAGGCATATAAACCAAGTAACGAGAGGGTACCGACAGCTGCGTAGTCATACGTGCGCCCTTGCTACCGAGAGGGTCTTTTACCACCTGCACTATCAGCTTCTTGCCGTCATGGAGTTGGCTGCGAATATCGGGACATTCACTTTTACGCCGGGCTGAACCCTCGCTATCGGCCACAATAATATCCGAGGCGTGGATAAAACCCGTTCGCTCGATTCCGATATCAACGAAGGCAGACTGGATGCCGGGCAGCACCCTAACCACCGTCCCACGATAGATATTGCCCACGTACCCCCTGGCCCCAGTACGCTCGATATGCAACTCCTGCAATACACCGTTGTGCACCTGAGCTACCCGAGTCTCTGTCGAGGTAATATTTACCAGAATTTCTTCGCTCATGTAGACAACCCGTCCAGTGCGTGAATACTCATTATTATCGTGGCGCCGGCTCTTTGTCGGCCGCTATAGTACGCTCCATGTTTTCCAGCAGTTGATAGGTCTGCGCCAACGGCAGGCCCACCACTGAGGAGTAACTGCCGCGCAAGTGTTCGACAAATACCCCGGCGAACCCCTGAATTGCGTAAGCTCCAGCCTTGCCAAGAGGCTCTTCGGAGTCCCAATAGGCCTCGATTTGAGCCGCGCTAATCGCGCGAAAAGTGACCTCAGTGACAACCGTCTCGGTGACTAACAATTCACCTCTGGCAATGCCACAGGGGCCATTATAATACAGACAAATCGCCGTCATTACTCGATGCGTTGTCCCTGACAGCCCTCGCAACATGGCTAGACCCTGCGCCCGGTCAGCAGGCTTGCCCAGTATAGTACCGTCTAGCACCACGCTGGTATCTGCAGCCAATACCGGCAGTGGTGACAACTTTTGAGCGAGCAGTAGCTGCCACCCAGCCCTGGCCTTGGCAACAGCCAATCGCGCTACATAAGCCTGCGCCGACTCACCCGCCAACGGCCGCTCGTCGACCGCACTATTGAGAGTAACAAAATCGATCGATGCCTGGGTTAACAATTGCGCGCGACGCGGCGATTGAGAAGCCAGATAGAGCCGCGGCATGTGACTATTAGCTACTACCATGGATTGCTCTCGATATTGTCAATGCTTGGCCAAAGTGGCGCGTTGAACGAGTATTAGCGAACGAAATAACTGCGCCGCAGCACTCGCAGCAGCAACGCAAGCAGTGGCCACAGCAGGGCACTGATTAGCGCCGGCAGCAGAAACAACAGGCTCGTTGATGAATTCCCAGACAGCGCCTGCACCCAATTGCACAGTAACTGATGCAGGCCGATAAACAAAAAAATCACAGCAGCCTGTTGCAGTGGGGTAAACATCCGCATGCGCTGATACAAAATGAGTACCAAATAGGCCAATACCGCCAAGGCTAGGGCATGCTCACCGAAAACACTGCCCTCGACAATGTCCTGCACCAAGCCCAACAACCAAGCCCAGCCTATGCCAACTCGTTCGGGTAGAGCCATTACCCAGTACAAAGCCACCATGGCGACAAATTCGGGTCGACCCCACTGTGCCCACAGCGGCAGTGGCACAATACTAAGCCACAGCGCCACCACTAGTGTCAGCAATATAACCAGTAGACCATTTGCATTATTCACGGTTCTGCGCGCTCCCGTGACTGAACACCAATAACACATGGCGACTGCGATTCAATGCGGCACTGGGAGAAGCCTTGACGATGGCGAAGGGCTGACCTGGATCATTAGTAACTTCGGTCACCACCGCCACTGGATAACCCGCCGGAAAGCGCTGACCCAAGCCGGAACTCACCAGGATATCGCCAACCCGAATATCAGTAGAGGCTGCCACGTGGCGCAGTACCAATTCATGCAACAATCCAGTGCCTTCGGCGATACTGCGCACGCCGTTGCGATTGATCTGCACTGGTAGCGCATGACTGGCATCGGTAATCAGTAGCGCCCGACTGTGCAGCGGTCCAACTTCGATAATCTGACCCATTAAGCCCTGCGCATCGATAATCGGCTGTCCGATATAGAGCCCCTCTGATGCGCCCTTATTTATCACAATCTGATGTTGCAGTGGATTGGGAGAGACACTGATAAGCTCAGCCACCAGCACACTATCGTCCAATAAGGCTGATGAGTTGAGCAACTCCCGCAGCCGTACATTTTCCGCTTCCAAGGAAGCCAGTCGCTGCGCCTTGCCTCTCAGCAACAGAGTTTCCACCCGCATCTGGGCGTTTTCCTCAATCAACTGGGCTCGTGACTGAGCGCTGTCACTGCCCCACCGCAGCAGTCGAGCTGGGGCATTGGCCACCCAGTAAAACGGCGCGGCTATCACTGAGACTCTAGACTCGAATAGCTCCAGCCAATGGTAGCGCTGGCCGGCAAAGATGAGTAGCAGGCACAATAGACTCAGCACCAGCAGGCGGGCACCAATCGACGGTCCCTTGACGAATAGCGGCTTAATAGAAGGCTCCTTGTCGGTAGTGAGCACTCACACCGACCCAGAGAAAAACATACCTGCAGCGCTCAACAACGCCTCGCAGCGCGCGATTCAAATAGGCATTTATCGATTGCAGCAAGGCTGCGGCGAGATAGGGCATCACACTGTGTTTTCCGTCGCTGGCAAGCATTTAACCTCAATAATAGACTACCGTGGTAAATGATTGCCTTCGGCGGGGCCGCCTGCTACAACAATTTACGCCACAACGGCGCATACGTCCAGGCCGAGAAGCCTATTCAGTCGACAGCAGGTCGAGGCTGTGGCGATCCATGATCTCCAGAGCTTTACCGCCACCTCTGGCGACGCAGGTAAGGGGCTCTTCCGCCACTAGCACCGGCAGACCGGTCTCGTCGGAGATCAGCCGGTCAATATCGCGCAGCATGGCGCCGCCGCCGGTTAATACCACGCCGGTCTCTGCTATATCGGCGGCCAGCTCCGGTGGCGCCTGTTCCAGGGCACGCTTTACCGACTGCACAATCCCCATTAAGGGCTCGTGTAGTGCCTCGAGAATTTCATCACTATTGAGGGTAAAGCTGCGCGGCACACCCTCCGCTAGGTTCCGGCCCCGGACATCGATCTCCCGCAGCTCACTTTCACTGTGAGCACAGCCGATTTCTTGTTTGATCCGCTCCGCTGTCGCATCGCCGATTAAACTGCCGTATTTACGTCGCACATGAGAAACAATGGATTCGTCAAAACGGTCGCCACCCAGCCGTACAGAATCGGAATATACCACGCCATTAAGCGAAATAATGGCTATCTCTGTGGTGCCGCCGCCGATATCAACCACCATCGAACCGGTGGCCTCGTCCACCGCCAATCCCGCACCTATCGCCGCGGCCATAGGTTCTTCAATAAGGCGCACTTCCCTGGCACCGGCGCTCAGAGCCGACTCGCGAATAGCGCGCCGCTCCACCTGCGTCGATTTACAGGGAACACAGATAAGCACACGGGGGGAGGGGCGAATAAAACTGTTTTGATGGACCTTAGAGATAAAGTGTTGCAGCATTTTTTCAGTGACTTGAAAGTCGGCAATAACACCGTCCTTCATCGGCCGAATAGCGGTGATGTTCCCCGGCGTTCGACCCAGCATGCGCTTGGCGTCGGTGCCGACCGCTTCGATCGTTTTTTGTCCGTTGTGAACACGAATCGCCACCACAGAGGGCTCGTCCAAGACAATGCCCTCATCACGCACATAAATCAACGTATTGGCCGTGCCCAAATCGATGGAAAGGTCATTGGAAAATAGACCTCTTATTTTTTTAAACATCTACGTGTTTCACCTTGCATTAAGGCCTGAGTTATAAAACCCAAGAGAATTATGAGCAAAAACGGGTTTCCGAGGGCATAAAAGCCAGGAAATAGACCCAATTTACCACTCTATCAATCACAGGGATTCAGAGCAAGACGGAAATGTGGTAAGTTTAACGTTTATAATCACTTATGGCTGATCTACTCGCTCGGCGCTGCCACCAGCGGCTATTTTTCGCGCAGCGGTCACTACGTCACCGTCGCGGCTCTGCGGTATCCATTGTGCCGCTAGAAAGCTAGACAACTGAACGTAGAGTAGAACGTAGAACAAAGCATAAAACTCACAGCAGTACGGATAAAATACATGCTCGCCGGGGCCCTAATACGCCCGGCCGGGAAGCGGTCGTTTTACCTAAAATTGCCCAAATATTTTGTAGTAATGGAGCATCGCATGTCAGTAGAAAAGTCCGACATTGAAAAAATAGCCGTCCTGGCGAGAATTCGTATAGATGAAGGCGAAATTCCCGAGGTAGTCAATCGGCTCAATGATATACTCAGCATGGTTGACAAAATGCAGGCCGTGGATACCAGCGCGGTCGAACCAATGGCCAACCCCCTAGATGCTAGCCAGCGCCTGCGCGGCGACCAGGTCAGCGAAATCAATCGTAGAGAGAGCTTCCAGGCTATCGCCCCGAGTGTCGATGAAGGATTCTACCTGGTACCCAAAGTCATTGAATAAACGCTGCATTTGCACAAAATAGATCGAGCTGCCCCGATGCACACATTTATCACCATAGGACAACATTTCCATGCACAGTAAATCCCTGACCGAATTACAGCGAGGTCTGGCCACCGGCGAGTTTTCCAGTCGCGAATTGACGCAACATTACCTGGACCGAATTCAACATCTGGACAGCCATTACAATAGCTTCATTACGGTGACCGCCGAGCAGGCTATTGCCCAAGCTGTCGCCGCAGACCAACGACTGCAACAAGGACCCCAGCAGGCTTTGTGTGGCATCCCGATCGCACACAAAGACATTTTTTGCACCGAAGATGTCAAAACCAGCTGCGGCTCCCGAATGCTGGACAATTTTATACCCCCCTATAATGCCACTGTAGTAGAAAAGTTTAACAGCGCCGGCGCCGTCACACTAGGCAAGACCAATATGGATGAGTTTGCCATGGGCTCCTCCAACGAAAGCAGCTTCTACGGGGCGGTAAAAAACCCCTGGAATACCGACTGCGTACCCGGCGGCTCCTCCGGTGGCAGCGCCGCCGCCGTCGCCGCGCAACTGGCCCCGGCCACGACGGGTACCGACACCGGCGGCTCCATCCGCCAGCCAGCCGCCCTCTGTGGTATTACCGGTTTAAAGCCGACCTACGGCAGGGTTTCACGTTACGGTATGATCGCCTTCGCCTCCAGTCTCGACCAAGGCGGGCCAATGACACGCAGCGCCGAAGACGCCGCGCTAATGCTCAATGTCATGGCGGGGTTTGATCCCAGAGATTCGACCAGCCTCGATCGTTCGGTACCGGATTACAGTGCCACTTTGGGAGACAGTATCGAGGGGCTAAAAATCGGCCTACCAAAAGAGTTTTTTGGCGAGGGCCTAGACCCAAAAATTGCCCAAATAGTGGCCGACGCGGTGGCCGAGCTCGAATCTCAAGGCGCCACGGTCAAAGACATATCACTACCCAATACCGAACTGGCAGTGCCCTGCTATTACATCATTGCCCCCTCCGAGGCCTCCGCCAATCTCTCGCGCTTTGACGGTGTACGCTACGGCTATCGCTGCGAGGATCCCCTGGACCTGTTCGACATGTACACCCGCACCCGCCAGGAGGGCTTTGGTGAGGAGGTTAAGCGCCGCATACTGGTGGGTAGCTATGCCCTGTCCGCTGGTTTTTACGACGCCTACTATAAAAAAGCTCAGCAGATTCGTCGACTGATAAAAAATGATTTTGTTGCCGCCTTTGAACAAGTCGATGTCATCCTCGGGCCTACCGTACCCAACCCGGCCTTTGCCCTGGGAGAAAAAAACAACGATCCGGTGGCTATGTACCTCGAAGATATTTACACCATTTCCACCAATTTGGCTGGACTACCGGGCATCTCGGTGCCGGCGGGCTTTGCCGCAGGTAAACCCGCAGGCTTACAGCTAATAGGTAACTATTTTTCCGAGCAGAAGCTACTCAATATTGCCCACCGCTTTCAACAGGGTACCGATTGGCACCTACAGCGACCACCGCTGCCGGGCCACAGCATCACGGAGTTTGGCGCATGATTTGGGAAACGGTAATCGGATTAGAAATTCATGTGCAACTGGCCACCGCCAGCAAGATCTTTTCCGCCAGTAGCACCGCCTTTGGGGCCACCCCCAATACTCAGGCCAGCGCCGTTGATTTGGCCATGCCCGGCACCTTGCCGGTACTCAATGAACAGGCCCTGCGTTATGCCATCATGTTTGGGTTGGCGATCGATGCGGACATTAACCGTCGCTCGATATTTGATAGGAAAAACTATTTTTACCCGGATTCGCCCAAGGGTTATCAAACCACGCAGATGGACGAGCCCATAGTTGGCGCGGGCAGCATTGATATCGCCCTGAGCAACGATCGGCAAAAAACGATTCGCATACACCATGCACACCTTGAAGAAGATGCCGGTAAATCAGTACACGAAGGTCTCGGTGGCCACAATAGCAACTGCTCCGGCATCGATTTAAACCGCGCCGGCACCCCGCTTATTGAAATCGTGTCTGAGCCCGATATGTGCAGTGCCGAGGAGGCCATTGCGTTCGCCAAAAAAATTCACGCTATCGTCACTGCACTGGGCATTTCCGACGGCGAAATGTCACAAGGTTCGATGCGTTTTGATGTCAATGTATCAGTGCGACCCAGGGGACAAGACGAATTGGGCACCCGCACCGAAACCAAAAACCTGAACTCCTTCAAGTTTATGGAGGAGGCTATTGCCCTAGAGGTCGAACGGCAGATTGATATTTTGGAGGACGGCGGCAGCATCAAACAGGAGACCCGGCTCTACAACGGTGACAGTAAACTATCCCGCTCCATGCGCAGCAAGGAGGAGGCCAACGATTATCGCTATTTTCCCTGCCCCGACCTACTTCCCGTCGTAGTGGAACAAAGTTACATCGATGCCATTGCTGCCGACCTGCCGGAACTGCCGGACGCCCGCCAGGCTCGGTTTATCGACAGCTACGGCCTATCCCCCTACGACGCCGGTATTTTGAGTGGCGACCGATCGATGGCCAGCTATTTCGAGGCCGCCACAGCCCTATGCGAGGACCCAAAACTGACCGCTAATTGGCTAATAGGCGAAGTATCAGCGCGCCTAAACGCGGTCGACAGTGCGCTGAATTCAATCGACGAGGCCCCAGTCAGCGCACAGCAACTGGCGGGGTTAATCACTCGCATCACTGATAACAGCATTTCCGGAAAAATTGCCAAGCAGGTGTTTGACGCCATGTGGCAGGGCGAGGGCAGCGCCGACGACATTATCGCCGCCAAGGGCTTAAAACAGGTATCCGACACTGGCGCCCTGGGCTCGATGGTCGACGAGGTGATCGCTGCCAACCCCACCCAAGTCGAAAACTACCGTAATGCCGATGCCGACAAGCGCAAAAAAATGACCGGTTTTTTTGTAGGACAAATAATGAAGGCCTCCAAAGGTCAAGCAAACCCCGGTTTGGTAAACACTCTACTTATGGAAAAACTGGCCGATTAATACTGGCACAAGTTACCATAATCGCTAACTGTTAACGGCGCGGCGACCGCGCGATAAGGGAACATCATGGTTTTAAAGAAAGACAAAGCAAAAGTACTAGACGAAGTGTGGACTCAGCAGCGCGTTAAAGACTTCCTAGAAATTAAACCGGTAGAAGACGTGGAACGAGATTTCCACGTATTACTAAAGGCCTACCAGTCCATGCGCCTAGAGAACTTTGAGGACTTTGTCGGTTTTTTTATCGCCGATAATCGTGACATCAACGCGCCTGGCCCCGCTGGCGAGACAGTGCTGTCGATACTGCTGGAACATCGGAATTCTTCTGAGTACCGCGCTATCCTCGAAGCCAATGGTGCCCGTTAATAACCCGGCACCGACCGCTGCTAACAGCCCTATGAGTCCACCCGACCGCGGCTAATGCGGTCGCGGTTTTGCTGCTTAGTATTATCACTTTTACGCAACAATACATAGACTGCGCCGAGACCGCCGTGCCGCAACTGGGCACTACAATAGGCCTGCACCACCGCCATTTCTGGCAGCCATTTATTGATGTAGCTTTTCAATAACGCCGAATCGTCACTGCCATGGTTGCCCTTGCCATGCACAATAATCAACGAGCGCACGTCATATTCAACCGCCAGATGAATAAAATCAAACACCTCCTTGCGCGCAAGCTCCACCGTTAAACGGTGCAAATCGAGCCGGGCATCCTGGGGATATTTTCCTTGTTTTAATTTCCTAAATACCCCGTTTTGAACACCCGGGCGCTTAAACTCCAACAGATAGTAGCTGTCTAGCAACTCCACATGATCAGCGCTTAAGTAATTATTATCGAGCAATGGCTCCCGAGTGGCTGACTCCCGTCGGGCGCTGGACACCAAATCGGAAGGCCCCTCGCGTTTTAACAGCTGTTTTTTTTGCTGTTTTATCGGCTTAATATCACCCATTTCACTAAGAAATAGGTCGAGGTCATCACTGCTACTTGTCATCTACTAGGTTGCCGGTCCGCTGAAGTCACTAACCATACTGACCAGTTTGAGTGCAGTCAACGCCCACTGCCCTACGAACAGCAACCGCGGGTCACAATCTAGCCACGCAAAGCAACTGCCCGCGCCCAATACCCCGAAAGTAGTCACTGTATGCAAAGTGTGCAACAATTAACGGTGTTCCGCCGAACCGCAATATCAGCGAGCAGGCTGGCTAACCCTCAATAGAATATTTGAGCGAAGAAGTAATGGAGTTACTACATTCCTGCCGAGACCAGGCCCTACAGTATTACGGTGATTTGTTGCTCGCGGCGGAGAAAACGCTGGGCGACAAGCTCTACCAGCAATCCGATGCCAGTACTAACAACGACGACCAGCGCCGCTATTACGATGCAATGCAACAACTGCAACGGCAAAGCAGCGTCATGCACAGGGTGTTTCATCGTGAGCTAGTCAACCACTACCAGCATTTTATCGATGGCACCGATATCGAACACGGTCCGGAAGAGCGTTTTGACGCTGACAATCTATCACTGGTTAAGCGCGACGTACTCGAGGACGAACTGGCTATCTCCGTCATTGTTTCTCGGTCAAATAGTCGTAATTCGGAGCCATTGTGGAAGCTAAATCGGCGTCTCGCGGCACTGCGAGGCGGACAAAAAGTCAGCGACGAAACAAATCCCTTCGGCCCCGCAAGAATATGCAATGCCATGCAGATTGCTGTTGCCGAGCTGTCGCTGGACAACCGGACCCGTATTTTCATTTACAAACATCTCGGTAAAATTTTTGTTCTTAGCTTTAGCAAAATTCTGGCCGTCCTCAACGGCTCACTCAGTGAACATGGCATTCTGCCCAATTTGCGTTTCACCGCGGCCAAGCCTGTGCCACAGGCTACACCACAGGCCGGCGGCACAGTCGACAGCGTCGACTCAGGCGCCAGTATCACGCAGCAGCGCACGCTGTTTAATGCCATCCTAAATTTGCAGGCTCAACAGGGCGCTAATCGTAGCGAGACCGCGACGGGGGTCAATTATTCCGGGGTCGCTATCGACGGCCAAGGCCAAGAGAGCTTCTCCCCCATAGACTACGCGCTGGCGCTCAGTGCGATGCAACAGTCCAAGGTGTTTTTAGCCGCTGCAAAACTCAATAAAACGCTGCAAATAGGAACTGTGGAGAGTAAATTATTTGCCCAATTGGCTCACCAGGGTAACCCCAACTCACGGCATAAAATGACCACCAGTGATGCCAATACCATAGACCTAGTTGGCATGATTTTTCGCTATATGCTCGACGAACCCAAATTAAACAACTCGGTTAAGTCAATACTGAGCCACCTGCACACGCCCTTTCTAAAACTGGCACTGATGGACCCCCTGTTCCTTGAAAACTATCAACACAGCGCTCGACGTTTACTGAACATGATGGCAGACCTGGGCGGTCGCTGGGTAAAAAGTGACAGCGATCGCCAGGTACTACCAAAAATAAAAATGACCGTCGAAACGATTCTTCGGGAATTTATTGATGACGATACAATGTTCGATCCACTGCTTGAAGAATTCACAACGTTCAAAGAAAGTCTCGAAAAACGTTCAAAGATAGTTGAGCGGCGCAACAGCGAATCGCAACAGGGTCAGGAGCGGCTTGCGGTGGCCAAACTGCGTGCCGCAACAGAATTCAGCGAGCGCCTAAACAAGTCCGCTGTCACCTCCGCCATCGCCGCACCACTGCAGAAGACCTGCGAAGACTTCTTGTCCTACAACCTACTCCGCCACGGCGAAAGAGCACCCAGCTGGCAGTCCGCACTGGATGTGGTGGACCGTATTGTAGAAAGTGTTGGTGAAAAAACAACGATCAGTACCGACCGCGACGCTCAACAACGTCAATCCGAGCTGGAAAACAGCCTGTCCCGAGCACTAAGCACCATGGGTTATGATAATCAGGCGGCGGAAGACTTACTGCGGTCGCTGCGAGCAGCTCGGGACCTGTCCCACGCCCTCACTCAAAAGCAGTCTCCCGAACAGCGCACGCCAGCAACCGACTATGCAAAGCCAGCAACAGCAGCCACCGAACCCGCATCTGAAACCGAGATCGCGAACCGGGCGACAGCGACAACTGCCCCAGAACCGTCCACCGCCCCCGCTCAAACAGAACCGCTTGACCCGGTTGCATCGGCGGCGTCAACTGCTCCGTCAAAGCTCGCTATAAGCAGTGCAGCAACGACCAATTCGGCAACTGTTGTCATCGATCATAGCAACACCGAACTTGCGAACCCAGAATTGACAAAGATGATGCAGCGCCTCACCGAGATTGCCTTTGGCACCTGGTTCGAATTTTCCGAAGACGGTATTGTTTACCCATTAAAGCTGGCCTGGTACAGCGGGGTCACCTCTCGCTATATGTTTGTCGACGCCGGTGGCGTACAACAACGGATAAAGACCCAGCTAGAGGTCGCCAAGGGGCTGACAGCCGGACATATTGTTATTGCTGAACCCAACAAAAAGCCCTTTATGGAACGGGCATTGGCAACAATATTGAAATCAATGCGCCGGCAGCCCTAGCAGCACCACCCGGCCAATGCCTCTTGTCACACGACTATTTGCAAGCTCGATCGAGCCAGTGAAGCGAACACCGCAGGTCGACCGAGCGCTCTAGAAAGGAGGCCTTTTACGTATATCGTCGATTGACTGCTCTAACTCAGCATAAACACTGGCGACATCTACTCTCAAGCCCACCTGGGCCTTGCGCGAGATTTGGGTTGTGGGGAAAATTACATCCCGCTCAAAGTCACGCACTTGCAGCGAGCGCGAGCGCCCAAGACGATCCACATAGACCACCCATTTGAGGTTGTACTGAGACTGCAGCAAGCTGCCCAGCACGACACCCATCGCCTGCAACGTCCTCACATCTTCGGGACCGACAATGTTGTCGTCTAAAAGACGTTGCATCACGGCGATATCGTTGTTCCGCTGACCATTAATCTGACGCCCAAAGTGGCGCCCGGCCAAGTCGTTAACAACCGCTATCTGATTCTTAAAATAGAGCCGGTCAGTGGGCGATATCGCCTCTGTGCGCCACTCTTTCGCCGCTAGCGCCCCCGGCAGCAGCAGCAATAAAAGTCCCGCGGTCAATAATTTCCTTCTACGCATATACAGGTCCTCCTAGCAAAACCATAGCCATCAAAGGCTCTAGCTTAAGTGTAATGCAATATAGAACAGGAACAAACGGACATTCTCACTATATATTGACCATTTAATGTCAATCTCCCTTGAGCTTAGGGTTGCCCATCAGTACCATGGCGCATTGCTTAGCCAAGCGAATAAATCTGGAGAATTGAATGATTACGGGCAGCATGGTTGCGTTGGTAACTCCAATGACCGACAGCGGCGATATTGATTGGCCGGCGTTAAAAACGCTGGTTGATTTCCACTTGCAGGAGGGCACCCACGCCATCGTTGCAGTGGGTACCACGGGCGAATCGGCAACGCTGTCGGTCAGCGAGCACTGCATGGTTATCAAGCATGTGGTAGACCAAGTTAATGGCCGTATCCAAGTCATTGCTGGTACCGGCGCCAACAGCCCCCGGGAGGCCATCGAGCTAACCGAGGCCGCCCGGGTTGCCGGTGTCGATGCCTGCCTGTTGGTCTGCCCCTATTACAACAAACCGACCCAGGAAGGACTCTATCAATTTCATGAGCTCATCGCCGGCGCCGTGGCAATTCCACAAATACTGTATAATGTTCCCGGCCGCACCGCCTGTGATATGAATAACGATACCGTCGACCGCCTGGCTAATGTAGCGGGTATTATAGGTATTAAAGATGCTACCGGTGATCTGTCCCGAGGCAGGGAACTTATCGACCGCTGCAGTGATCGAATAGCGATCTATTCCGGCGACGACCCCACCGCCGCTGAGCTAATGTTGGCTGGCGCCAAGGGCGATATCTCGGTGACTGCCAATGTTGCACCGCGGTTGATGTCGAAATTGTGCGAGGCGGCGATAAACGGTGATACCGACAAGGCCCGAACTCTTAACGAGCAGCTGATGCCACTGCACCAAAATCTGTTTTTGGAGTCCAACCCAATCCCTGTAAAGTGGGCATTGCAGCAAATGGGGACAATCGCCGGGGGCATACGACTGCCACTAACACCGTTAAGCAGCGGCTACCACGCTGCGCTCAGGCAGGCCATGCAGCAATCTGGCGTCCTGAGTTAACTCTGGTCATTGTCTATCCACCACTCAAATTGACTACTCCTGCGGAATCATTAATGAATAGACCACTGCAAGTAATACACTCGTCTACCTGGCTTAAAGCCACTTTCGTCCTGGCGATTGTTCCAAACCTGGCTGCTTGCAGCTGGCTGTTCGGCGATCAAGGCACCTTCCGTGATCGCAGCGATGACTACCGCAAAGCCGCAGTGGAGAAAAAACTGGAACTGCCCCCTGGTATCGACGCCGATGCAATATACGACAGTTATGCCATTCCCCCCATTGGCGACAATACTACCTTGTCGAAGAGTTTCGAAATTCCGGGTCCAGAGCCACTATCCGAGGATGTGGGCCGTGAGAATGTGCGAATTAACAAGCTAGGGGAGGAGCGCTGGATTTTGGTCAATGGATCGCCAGGACAGGTCTGGCCTCGGTTGCGCAGTTTTTTAACCCTCAACAACTTGAGCTTGCAGCGGGTCGACACTACTAACGGCTTGCTGGAGACCAATTGGATTACTCCCTCTCTTGAAGGCGCGATGCGGGAACGCTACCGGCTGCGCATCGAGCAGGGAGTGCAACGCGATACCAGTGAAGTCTACGTGTTACAGGCAAGCCTGAAAGCCGGGCTCGACAACTGGCCCGAACGATCCAGTGACAAAGAGCGCGAAGAGCTACTGAGCGATGAACTCGCACAATTTTTGGCCAATAGCCCAGCCGCGGCAGTGTCCATGCTGGCCCAACAGACTATAGACTCCTCCGGCAAAGTGACTATTGAAGAATATTCCCGCACCCAGCCCTATATCAAACTACAACTGCCCTTTTCCCGCGCCTGGGCTTCCCTGCGACGGGCACTGAGTAAAGCGGGCTATCAGATTGACGACCTGGATCGCAGCCAACGCCTATTCTATGTCAACTACTCCGAAGAACTAGCCAGCGGCGAAGAGCCTGGATTTTTTGCCTCGTTATTTGGTGGCGGCGATGAAGCCTCCGCGGCCTCGGTGGCATATTTGGTCAGGGTGAAAGAATCCGATAGCAAGTCGGTAGAAATAACCATAGAGGTTCAGGACGCTGACGACAGCGACGCACTAGAGCCAAAGACTCTACTCAAACTGATTAAGCGGCACATTTCCTAGCAGTGGCGCTTCAATTCGCCTCCCTGGGCAGCGGCAGTAAAGGCAACGCCACCCTGGTCAAGTCTGAAAACTGCCTACTACTAGTCGACTGTGGTTTTACCATCAAAGAGACTGAGCGACGGTTGGCCCTGCTAGGCCACCAGCCCGGGGATATTTCCGCGGTGCTGGTTACTCATGAGCACAGTGATCACAGCAAGGGGGTAGGCCCCTTGGCCAGAAAATACCGACTGCCAGTGCACTTCACCCATGGTACCGGCCAGTATGACGGCCTCAAAAAGTTACCGGCGCCGGCACTGATTAATTGTCACCGCCCTTTCACCATCGAAGATATTGAAGTCGTGCCGGTAGCGGTACCCCACGATGCCAGGGAGCCCTGTCAGTTTGTGTTCCGGCATCGCGGCAAACAACTAGGCATACTGACCGACTTGGGCAGTATCACCCCCTTTGTTATCGATTGTTACCAGCACTGTGACGCACTGATGCTGGAGTGTAATCACGACCCGAGAATGCTATCGATGGGACCCTACCCGCCACAATTGAAGCTGAGAGTCGGCGGTCAATGGGGGCATTTAAGTAATCAACAGGCGGCAAATTTGCTACGCAGCATCGAACACGACCGCCTGCAACACCTGGTTATTTCTCATATCAGCGAACAAAACAATACCGAGCAATTGGCCAGGGAAGCCATCGAGGAAGTCTATCAACAGTGCAACTCACTGATCCTGGCGGACCAACAGGCAGGAGTCGACTGGCTGCAATTGGGCTGAGTAAACCGGGCTAAAAAACTGGATTACACTAGCCATCGATCAAACCGTATTGATCCCGCAACAAAGTGATGATTTCCCGGCGCGGGTTGTCCGACAACACCGGTATCTCACCGGTTATTCTCTCGGCGATATCCCTATAGGTTTTCGATACAGCCAAAATCATCCACTCGGGTAATTCATTGTCCCGAGCCAACGCCGAGCGCTCCGCCATCCGATTTTTATCGATCAAAATATCGGAATCGGCAAAGTGGGCTAGCAGCATTTGCCGAAAACCCTCTTTGGAGTTTTCGATAATATTACCTTCTTCATAGGCAGCAGCGTCCCATATACGGGAGGAGTCGGGGGTGCCAACCTCATCCATATAAATCAGTTTTTCCGCGCCGGAGCGGTCCCGAACATAGCCAAATTCAAATTTGGTGTCGACAAAGATCTGCCCCGATTGTTGCAACGCGCTACCAATTAGGGCAAAGCCCTCGGCCAGTAGGCGTTCGTAGTGCTCGACATCTGCGGCATTGTTAAATTTGAAGGCGGCCAGATTGGCGAGGATATCTACCCGGGAGACATTGACGTCGTCGATGGCTGGCACGCCGGGGATGCCCTGCAAAATACCTTTAGTCGAAGGTGTAATCAGCAGCTGTGGAAGACGCTGGTCGCGCTGCAGATTATCGGGCAGTTTTATTCCGCAAAAAACCCGCTCACCCTTTTGGTAGGAGCGCCACATCGAGCCGGTTATATACTGGCGGGCAATAGCTTCAATCATCACCGGCTTAGCCTGCTGTACGATCCACACAAAGGGGTGGGGAATGTCGACGATGTGACTGTCTGCCAAGCCCTTATCGCGGAACAAAGTAAACCAGTGGCTGGAAATGGCATTGAGTGCCGCGCCCTTACCCGGCACCCCATGAATTCCGCCCTCACCGTGCCACATACACTCAAAAGCCGAGATACGGTCACTGATAATCATGATCGCCAACGGCGTATCACTAGCGACATCGTAACCCTTTTCGGCGATAAGGCGGCTACTGTCAGCCGCGGTCAACCAGTAGACTGAGCGCACCTTACCACTGTGTACCGGGCGTTCGGTGCGAATAGGGAAATCGTTATTTACGGCCAAAACGGCGTCGGCAAGACTCATGTCAAAGGTTCCATTAGCGAGTGGAATAGAAAATAGGCGACAGGCCCAGGGCCCGCTATTGCACAAGCGCGCCATTCTAGCAGATCTTTTTTAGCAACCACAGAGCAATCCATAGTGCGATTAGTAGCGAATACGCCTGTTGCGCAGATCCAGGTCTTGGGAGAAGTATATTTCCAATTCGGCAGTCAGCTGATAGCTCGAGTTAAAATGCTGGTCCCGGGGGAAGCTCACCTCCGGCACCACACTCAAATAGAGCCAATTCTGATAGAGGCGATGTTGCCACTTGCCGCGCAGCCAGTAATTGCTGACCCGTGTCGAGGGGTTACTATTGGCACTGACACCAACTTGGTACTCGACAGCATTGTTGCGATCGAGCCGTCGATTGACCGACACCCCTTGAATCCACTCCCAGTTATTATCGCTATCGAGGTATTTTCCACCCAGCGAGAGATGTAATAACCGATCGTTCTCCAATTGCCGGTACAGATCTAGCTCAGTTTCCACCCCCCAGCTCTTGGAATCGTAATAAAATAAGGTTTCTCGAATCCGGGTCGACCAGTGCTCGGCCCATCGACCGCGGCGGGTAAATCGAAGCCTCGCATAGGGATCCAGCGACGAGCGCAGGCGCACGCCACCTCCCAGCGACATATTCCAATCGTTCAATAGGTCTTGCTCGAGAGCCAGGCCAACCGCCGTCTCGCTACTGCTCTTGTCGAACAGCTCAGAGCCAACCCCAACATCCCGCTGCTTTTGTTCCAGCGAGTCAAAATCGTCGGGATCGGTGTCGAAGATCAATTTCACTTTACGCTTGCTGTTAGGTAGGTCGATCTTGCCGCTAAATCTCGCCTCGGAGGTCCGCTGACCCGACTCCCCATGGTGCTCCAACAGCCTCAGACGCACATAACTCTCGTTTACCGCCAGCTCGTCAAAGCTGTCTCTGGCAATATAGCGATCAATACTAACCGCAGTATTTTGCACCGTTTTCGAGACATACAGCTGGGCCTGGTCAATCCACTGCAGACTTTCCGCAAGCCAGTCACCCACTGGGGCCTGCCCGGAAACATCAATTTCTCCGGCGCTAGGGGTTGCCGGTTGTTCGCCGTTAGCGGCGGCGCAGTGGCTAGCAGTTAAACTGGCGAAGCAGAATTTCTGCGCCGAGGTATTTGTCGACACAGTGGCACTCGCTAACAGCGTGGAAACAATCATTAGAAATCGCAACATGTTATACGCTCCCACTTTAGCTGCACCCCCTCCCGGGTAATGTCCCGTCCACCGTGCTCAGCCTGACTCACTGTTATAGCGCTGTGGCGTCAGTGAATTACTATCGAAGCTGACATAGTGAATACAGTTGCGACCGGCATTCTTCGATTGGTAAACCCCTCGATCAGAGCAAACCACCAAATCTCTAGCCACGTCCCGCTCCGCCGGGACCGGTGCTGTCAGCACTGGCTGCCAGCAACATACCCCCAACGACAAAGTGACAGTCACTGTGGTGGCTGGGCCGTCGGCGTCGAGTTCTTTTTCGATCGCCAGGGCCGCCACCTCAATACGCAGGCGCTCCGCTATTTCCAGTGCCAACGGCTGATCGCAATTGGGTAATATCAACGCGAACTCTTCGCCGCCATAGCGGCACACATGGTCTGTTTTGCGCAACAGTTCTCGCATTAATTGCGCCACCACAGCCAATACTTTATCACCCATGGGGTGGCCGTAGTTGTCATTGACGTGTTTGAATTTATCCAAATCTACAAACAGCAAGCTAAGTGGATCACCGTTGCGGGTAGATCGCGACACCTCCTCATCGAGAGATTGGTGAAAAGCCCGGCGGTTTTTCACTTTAGTCAGCACATCGTACAAGCTGAGCCGTTGCAGCCGTTCTTGACTGACCACATTTTCCAGGCAGGCACCAGCGATGGAGGCGAGGTGGGCAATAAAGTCAGTCGATTTCCCCGGAGTGAAACGCTGATGGCCTCGGGCTCCAAAATGTAAACTAGCCACTACCACCCCCTGGCGAACCAATGGCAACAACGCCGCCGAGCGAACCGGTCGCCCCTTAAAAACAGGCAGTGCCGCCAGTTCGGGAATGGTGATCAGCTGTACCCCTGGAGGACTGGTGTAAAGCTGATCAATAAGATTACCGCTGTTGAAAAACTGAAGCCCCTGCGGCCTGCTGTAATCCTCGGCTAATAGCTCCCGCAGGGTATTTTGCGGATCAAAGAGCCACAGCTCAACCCAGTCAAGCTGAAAATAGTCAATACTCTCGATTAGCAATAAATCCAGCAGCGACTGCAACTCACCCAGATCCAGCATAGTTAACTCAAATTGCTGATAGCGTCGCAGTATGTACTCATTTTGCGCGGCCTTGTTGAGTAAATCTTCGACGCTCAGGCTCGGATCCAAGCTGCCCGGGTTAGCCAGGCTTAGTGATTTTTTATCCTCTGATGTCAAACGGCCCACTGCCTCCCCCAAGCGCTTACTATCGAAAAAAACAATATAGCGTTAATTTGTGCGGGCCACCAGCGATATAGTTGGCACCTGAGATTTCACCAAGACAATGTCAATCGTCAGCCGCTATGACAGCACAGCCAACAGTGCTGCTAGTGACTGCTCGCCGCTGTCCTGGCTGCGCAGTAGCTGTAGCAACTGCTGCTGGGATCCAAACCGGGCACTGTCAAACTGATGAGACCGGTAACAGTGAGTCGCAGTAGTCAGAGCAGTGGCTGACTTGTATTGAGCACCATCGTGACATTGTCGCTGCGATACAGCGGCTTCGGCCACTGTAGTCGGGTCTTCGATAGGCAATTCAGACACCGAGCCGGCAGCTACTACAAACGGCACAGAGGGTGATGGCTGTCGCCGCAACCACGGATCGAGCAATTGTGCTACCTGAACAATGACGCTGTCGTCGGCACCATTGTTAACCTCCTCGATCAAGCGGGTGACAAGCCCAGGTAAATCCAATGGCAGCTGACCGTGACGTCGATTAAAGGCCTGCAGTAACTGTTCGAATAGCACTGTTAGCGCCTCTGTGTCGGCCTGCGGTTGGTTAACCAACGCCAACAAATGGCTGCCGAGCCGGTCTAATTCATCGCCACCACCGCTGCTTTGGGCTAAGACAGGCACCGAGCGGATAGCAGCTGTATCAGCACCGCCTGGCCCGGACTGACCCTGCTTCCTGAACTGACGATGCCAGTAGGCGCTAAACGACCGTAACTGCGGCAGGCTGTCGCCACTGAGCAACAAATTTTGGGCCAGCTGTGAAAATCGTAAACTCGCGGGGTCACTGTCACCCAGCGTCGCCACCGGACTCTGCGAAGTCACTGCCGAGCGCATACTTTCCTGCAGGGGAATAAAACCCAAGTAGTGAATATCGGTGCCGATATATTTATTAACCGCGGAATTGAATCGGTTAAATACTTGTTTGCCCTGCTTGCCATCGGCGCACATATTAACGACAACGTGGTAATAGATAGCACCGGGACGCCTGGCTAGCAGCTTAATCAGAGAAAAGGCGTCGGTTAGCGAAGTCGGCTCGGGGGTTATAACAATTAGCGCATGACAGGAGGCACTGACAAAGTCTAGGGTAGTACTGGCAATACCCGCCGCGGTATCGATTAACAGATAGTCAAAATTATGTTCAATTCGGGCCAATTCGCGGGTGAGCCGCATTTGTTGCCGAGGTGCTAAGCTAACGCACTCGCTGATACCATTGGCGCCGGGCACAATCTTCATACCGTGGGGGCCGTCGAGCATTACATCCTCAATCGCTTTGGCGCCAAAAAGCACGTGTTCCAAACTGAATTGGGGGGTTAAACCCAGTAAAATATTGGCATTAGCAAGACCGGTATCGGCATCCAATACGCAAACTTTGGCTCCACTCTTAGCCAGTGAAATGGCCAAATTGATGGTAATACTAGACTTGCCAACACCACCCTTACCGCTGCTGACAGCGATAACATGGGGTAACAGCGCACTCTTGTCCTCTTTGATCGGGGCATTTTGAACCAACGCCCGGCCTCCTTTAGTTGCCTATTGCACAGGCCTCCAAATGGCCCGCAGCCCCGGTATTTTAAAGAGTGTCTGCTTTTTAAGCAATAAAGTAGTCATAATCTACGCCCTTAGCTATAATTGTCGCAACATAGCACCGTCGCAGAACCTATTTCGCCAGTTATTGTAGCAAGCACACGCTGGGCGGCGACGGCCGTTCGAGGGCCTACAGTTTAAGATCTTCTTGGGTTTTAACAACGCGGTTTCCGGTAAATAGATCGTTATTCAATGGGTAAAGGTTAGAAAGTGGTAAAGAAAATCGCAATCGATCAGCTGCCGGGGTTACCCCATGTACTGATCGAGATCCTTGATGCAATAAGCAGTGACAAGGCTGACTATAAAGGCATTGCCAATACGGTTCGCCACGAAGCTGCGGTGGTGGCCAAATTGATATCGGCGGCCAACTCGAGCATCTTTGGCAATAGTAAACCCTGTGATTCGATCGAGCGGGCGCTGTTGTTTCTAGGCACTGACGCGGTTAAAACCATCGTTATTACCACCTCAATACAGCAGTATTTTGGCAATTTCAGCCAGCAGCACGATCAGTTTCTGAAGACCTTTTGGCGCCGCTCCCTAATCACTGCTAACGTTGCCAAAGTACTAGCCACCCTGACCGCCTACCCCAATCCCGACGAAGCTTATTTATGTGGACTGCTGGCCAATGTCGGCCAACTGATCCTATTGACCAGCCACGGTGAGCGCTACCTCGAACTGCTAGCCAGTAGCGATTCCGATGAACAGTTATTACAGGCGGAGTTGCAACAATTTTCAACCAGCCACTGCGAACTCAGCGCCGAGTTGATCGAAAGCTGGAATATACCCGGGTTTATGGCCGATGCTAGCCGCTATCAACTGGAGCCCGTGGCCACCCTACTTGACGCCCACCATCTGGTGAAGATTATTAATCTGAGCGCCCGCCTAAGCGCCCAACCGCGCATCTCCGAGCAGACATTTGCCGCCGCCGACACCCTATTCGGCCTCAACGAATCACTAACAGCCGAACTGCTGAGCCGTATTGGTAATGACGCCAACAATATGGCCAGCACCCTGGGAATCGATACCGGCCCAGCACCGGTGCGCGCCAAGCTGGGCAAACGCCTGGCGGACATTGCGGAACTGGCCAATATCAGTGCCGAACTGTGGCAGGCCAGCAATCAGGAGAGTCTACAAATCGCTATTAATCGCGCCTTGTTTCTCACCTTTGGCATTAGCGAAAATCTATTATTTTTATACGATCCACAGCAAAACTTACTGACCGGGCAGGCCGATAAAAACCTGCAAACGCCAAATCAAAACTTTACCGTGCCCGCTATAGCCGGGCGTAGCCTAATCAGTGAAAGCCTGCTGTCTAGACAGCAGGCAAACAGTCAGCAGCAAACGCAGCCGCTCAATATTATTGATCGCCAACTGCTTCGCTACCTCGATGCCAGTCACTTAATCTGCTGGCCACTGCTATCTGATAGCAGCCCGATTGGGGTACTGGTACTGGGCGTTAACAACCACCAACTACAAGTACTCGCGCAAAAGTCCAATCTCGCTAGCGCCCTAGCGGCGGAGATAGCCGCGGTGATCAGTACTAGCACCCGCCAGCTGAGCGAGCTGCACAGCGACAGCGGAATCGATTACCCTGACAAAATCGGCGAAGCCGTGCACGAGGCCAGCAACCCGCTGAGTATTATTCGAAATTACCTGGAATTACTGAGCGTCAAGCTAGGAGACGATCACAGTGCCGAGGGTGAAATCACCATTATTAAGGAAGAAATCGACCGAGTCGGCAAAATACTGTTGCGGCTGAAAGAGCCCGAGGCCGAGCAACAGAGCAATGGGCCGATCAATATAAACACACTTATTGAATCCGTCAGTCACATATTTAGCAGCTCGCTGTGTGTGGCCAAACAAATAGCTCTCAGTGTTAACGTAGACCCCCTGGTGGCGGCTATTGACGGTAACAGTGAACACTTAAAACAGATTGTCACCAACTTGCTTAAGAATGCGGTCGAGGCACTGCCGGTGGGTGGCCAGATTAGTATTAGCACCGAAGCTTCGGTCAGTTTTGACGGCCGACAGTTTGTCGGTATTTACATTGAAGATAATGGTCCAGGGATTGGTGAAAATATTAAAAAACAGCTATTTTCACCGGTGGATTCTACCAAAGGGAGTGGCCACTCTGGGCTGGGTTTGAGCATTGTCAAAAAATTGATCGACGAAATGGGGGGCTCCATCGTTTGCAGGAGCAACCCCAAAAGCGGCACCCAATTTCAGATACTACTGCCAGAATCCAGCTGAGCACACGATCTCATAATGAGCAAAGGAAGTATGCCAAGAACAGACGATGCGGCAGCAGACGCACGTATTCTACTGACCGACGATGACCCTCGCATGCTCGAGAGTCTGCGTATGCTGCTGGAACTTTACAATTATAAAGTCGATACCGCGGCATCGGGCCAAATTGCCATCGACAAGCTCAGCAACAAGCAATATGACTTGCTGCTGCTCGACTTAAAAATGCCTGAGATAACGGGTCACGACGTAATGAACTTTATGTCGAACAACAACATCAATACTATGACCATAGTGGTAAGCGGCGAGACCTCAATCAATGACATCAGCAACGCCTTGCGCCACGGAGCCTACGACTACATCAAAAAACCCTATATACCCGAGGAACTGACTGCGACGGTAAACAATGCCATTCGTAAGAAAACGCTCGAAAAATCGCATAGGGAAATGCAGGAGCGCCTCAACCGATCGGAACAACTGCACCGATTTATCGTCAATAACTCCCCGGATATTATTTTTATTCTCGATCGCAATGGCAACTTCAGTTTCCTAAACTCACAGATTGAAACACTGCTGAACTACCCCAAACAAGCACTGCTCGGCTGTCATATTTCGACGCTGGTTGAAGAGGTCGACCGCGACAAAGCCAACTTCTTTTTCGACAATATCAATCAACCTCACGCCGGCATTCAACCCGTAGAGTTAACCTTAAAACCCTTTACAAATGACAGCCATAAACACCACTTTGCAGTATCGTTATCACCCATTGAAGACGTGGATAAAAACGGCAAGCCAACTATCCTGCAACGCTATCGCACCTACGGTATTGCCCGGGACATATCAGAACAGGTAGAAGCCGAGGCTTTTATCAATTTTCAAGCCTACCACGACCTACTAACCCGGCTACCCAACCGCTCGCTGTTTAAAGACCGCCTGAGCATGGCCATTACCCAAGCCCAGTGCCAAAGCACTGCGCTGGCAGTTATGTTTATCGACCTGGACCGGTTTAAAGTGGTCAACGATTCGCTGGGCCACACCATGGGCGACAAGTTATTGCAGGAGGTAAGCCAGCGGCTACAGACCTGCATACGCAAGGGCGATACATTGTCGCGCTTTGGCGGCGACGAATTCACCTTACTGCTGCCAGATCTAAAGCATAGCGATGACGCGGTGCAAATAGCCGAGAAGATCCTGCAGGAAATTAAAAAGACCTTTGTAGTCGGCGAACACGAAATTCATATCGGCGCAAGCGTTGGCATAGCGCTCTATCCGGAATCCGGCGACAGCATGGACACCTTAATCAAACACGCCGACATCGCCATGTTTCGAGTTAAGAAGACCGGCAAAGATGGCTACCAAATCTTTAACAATAATATGCACTCGGAATCGACCGAGCGTTTATCACTTGAGCAAGATATGCGCAGGGCGATAGACAACGACGAATTCGAAATTTGTTACCAACCGCAACTCGAAGCAGTGGGTGAAACGCTGTGTGGCGTCGAAGCCCTGATACGGTGGAACCATCCGCGATTGGGGCGACTGACTCCGGGTGAGTTTATCGCGGTGGCAGAAGACAGCCATTTGATTGTGGATATCGATCGTCTCACCCTGCGCAAGGCCTGCCGAGAAATTCTATTATGTCATCGCAACGGCTTTCCCACCCTCCGTCTGGCAGTCAATTTGTCCCCAGTGATGATCGAAAAGAAAGACTTTGTCGATGATATTTTGACCACCCTCAGGGAGGAGCAATACCCGCCCCATTTACTGGAACTGGAAATAACCGAAAATATTTTGATGAGTGATCGCCAGGATGTCGCCGATAAATTACTGCGTCTGGCCAGTGAAGGTATCCACTTAGCCATCGACGATTTTGGCACCGGCTACTCCTCGCTCAGCTACCTGCAGGATTTTCCGGTCAATACTTTGAAAATTGACCGGAGCTTTGTCAATACCATCAAGAATCGCGAAGACGAAGCCTGCATTGTCGATGCTATTATCGCCATGGCCAAAGGGTTGAAGATGTCTATTATTGCCGAGGGGGTAGAAAACAGAGAACAACTCGATTATCTACGCTCCCTGGGTTGTGACATCGTACAGGGATTTCTATTTGGCAAAGCAATGCAGTTGACCAGCGTATCGGACTTATTTGCCCACCAGAAATTCGCCCCTGGCAAGCAGGAGCTTGACCTGCTTGTGTCCCCAGGTACCGTCGAACAATTACAATAGCCCTCCCTGAGCACACCCCATTGCGATTAATCAAGGCGAAAAACCCGTTTTAGATATCTCTGAATGTATTATATTTTCAACTAGTTATATCGATAAGATAGAAATCACCTACAAAAACAACTGCAACTAGCTCTGTTTTATAGAAAAACTGGACTAATCCAATAAATACGTCTAAATAGTATCTACTGACTATTTATCTCGACCGGCTTGGAAGTCATCTCAGTGGCCCGGTCACAATGCGATTAGAAACCATGTCCATAGCGGCCACCGACTTAATCCTCCACGCGATCAGACCAACCCTGGAATATTTGGATATGTATTCGCCAGCGGCGGAGCAACTGTTACTGGGTACTGCAGCGCAGGAATCGGGCCTCGACCCCTTTTGCCATAGCAGTCGCGGTATCGGTATTTATCAGATTACGCCACTGCAACACCGCAGTATTTGGGATGGCTACCTGGCCTTTATCCCCGACTTGGCCAGCAAGGTGCGGGGACTGGCCAGCCAACGCCTGTTCTTGCAGAAACCCGACCAGGAGCTGGCTGTCAATTTGTCTTACAGTACCGCTATAGCCTGGATAATTTATCTGCAGTCAGAACTACAGCTACCCGCAGCCGACGACGCCGAGGGCCTGAGTTTGTACTGGGGCCTCAATTTCTGCGGCCCGCCCCGGGACAGCGGCGCCCAGCAGAATTTCGCCCTCTGGATTCGCCAGTTTCGAGCAGCCTGACCCGCGCTAGAGCGCGCCCAGTGCACGGTCAAAGTTAATTCCCTCGTCGCGCATTCGCGCCAACTTATAACGCAGTGTACGCGGGCTAATGCCCAACTTTTCGGCTGTATTTTTCCTCGATCCACGCTCCATTTTCAGCGTATCGACAATAATTTCAAACTCTCTGCGCTGCAAGTCATCACCGAGCGCGCCACTGTCTTCGGCGGCGATATCCACAGCACTGCTACTGGATATAGCCCCATGCACCTGCTGCACTGCTGCACCCACCGCACTGGGTCCGCGAGGTGAGTGATCAAAGGGGTCTAGGCGCAGGTGAAAATCCGATATCACTGTGCCCTGCTGCATAATCAACGCCCGCTGTACTACGTTGTCCAACTCTCGAACGTTGCCGGGCCAACTGTGCTCCAGCAACGCCTGGTGGGCACTCTTATCCAGCACCACGGACACCCGCCCCATCTTACGGGTGTGCATGCCCAGTAATTTCTGCGCCAGCGGAATAATATCCAATGGTCGCTCTCGCAGCGATTGCCACTGCAGCGGAAACACACTCAAACGGTAGAACAAGTCTTCTCGAAAGCGTCCGGCCTGAACCTCGGCTGCCAA
>Ga0105355_10000160_pt1 | contig 59327 bp, 51 predicted proteins | sample GOMGulsemesocosm_2_FD_83508 | JGI IMG/M metagenome (GOLD analysis project Ga0105355, IMG submission 83508) | Methane-oxidizing microbial communities from mesocosms in the Gulf of Mexico - GOM9C Gulf of Mexico | ecosystem: Environmental > Aquatic > Marine > Cold seeps | place: Gulf of Mexico...
GGCTTGTCTCGCCAATTTATTTAAGAAATTAGCGAGATATGAAGAATACAGGAGCCGTATACGAGGTCCGTACGTACGGTTCTGTGAGAGGGATGAGGCAAAAGCCTCACCCTACTCGATGTGCCAAAACTCTATTTGGTATTATTCAAACAAGTAAGATAACTCAACTCCAATGACCCGACCTTTTTGCATTGGCCCCCATTTGTTTGAGGTGATATTGCCGTAGCGCGCCTCGTCGAGTAGGTTCTTGCCATAGAGCGCTACTTTGAGGTTATCATCGCTGTTGTTCCATTCTATTTTTGCGGTGACTTCTTTCGACTCTGGAAAGTACGAGGTATTGTCATCACTGTAAGCGCTCTTATCGCGATAAGAATAGCCAGCGCGCATCACGACATAACCATTATCTGCCAATTCATGAGTATAATTCGCCGATAAGCTATACGAAATTGGGGCTAATCGCGGTAAATCATCTCCAAATACGGTGGTTGGGTAGTTGCGCAGCGTATATTCGGAATCTAACCAGCTAAAGGCTCCCATCAGCGTAAATGAGTCACTGACCAGCGCAACAAAGTCCATTTCAATACCTTGGATCTCAACATTACCCGCATTTAACGTTGCTTGCAGCGAGATAACATCGGGATCGGACACGTTAATTTCACTTTGCTTGTTTTCAATGTCGGTAAAGAAATAGGCCGCATTTAAGCGCAGTAGGCCATCGAGTAAGTCAGACTTAACGCCAAGTTCATAGGTATCTTGGCCTTCTGCTTCGGTCGGCCCTGGGCTATATAATGTAGGCTTAGCATTTCGGAAATTAACCCCGCCGCTGCGAAAGCCCTTGGTCCAAAAAGCATAGACCATGGCACCATCATTTATCTTATAATCGAGGCCTAGCTTTGGCGTTACATTGGTCCAATCGCGTTCTAAATCGATCCATTTACCGTCACAAACATAGGTACCAATGTCACCACATTTACCATCGGTTGAGTCGATCACCGCCGCTTTCTTGTCTTCGACGGTATAACGTGCACCCGCTGAGAGCGATAATCGGTCTGACAAATGGTAATCAGTGCTAACAAACACGCCATAGGAGGTGTGATCCATATCGCCACCTAGCACCATTTGCAGCGCGCCACCGGCGATGAAACGATCTTCTCGATAACTAATATCTTGTTTGAAGTAATAGTGACCAAGGGTTAAGTCTAGCTTGCCATCCAATAATGCTGTGGCATAGCGTAGTTCGTTACTAATTTGATCTTGTAGGGTGCGTCCACCAACTTCAAATATAGAGGCGTTGCTGCCATCAATATCCGTTGCACTGTCAAAATCGATGTCACGATAGGCCAATATGTTGGTGAGAGAGCTCGATTCGTCGATTTGATAGTTAACTTCCAAGATACCATGACTCCATTTGCCATCGGTGAAACTACCCGCATCACCGGAGCCGGTGAATTTATTCTTTTGGTCGGAGAGATACTCACCTTTGGCAGGATCTAATACCTCGGTCAAATTTGACCAGGCGCCGCCGTCTCCTTTCATGCTACCGCTTTCGGCAATCAGCGTGAGTTCTAAATCGTCCGTTGCTTTAAAAACCAAGGTGCCACGATAGAATGAAGTATCGATGGCGCCAACTGTTTTATTATTAGGGGTAATATAAGCGACACCGTCCTTGTGGCCGCTACCGTTGTAATCGAAATAACCATTGTCGTTATTGTTATAGGCGACGACTTTGCCGAATAATTTATCTTCGACTAGGCTGCCTTCGATGGCGCCAGCAAACGTCGTTTCTTGATGATCTGTCGACTGGACTTTTATTTTTGCGCCAAAATCGCCATTGGGTCGCTTAGTGCGCAGGCTTACTGCTCCCCCAGTAACGTTGCGGCCGAATAATAAACCTTGAGGTCCACGTAGTACTTCAATCGACTCCATGTCAAACATGTCCATCACTACGCCGTATGACACGCCAAGAAACATACCGTCGATAAAGGTACCTACTGTAGGATCAACAGAGGGGATGGAGGAGTTGATACCCTGACCACGAAATGAAAAATTTTGAATGCCGGGAAAGGTGCCAACTTCTTCAAACTGGGCGCCAGGAGATGAGTAAGAAAGATCGCTAAGGTCAGAAACGTTCATCGCCTCAAGCTGATCGGGGCCATAGGCCGTGACAGATAATGGCGTTTCTTGGACGGGCTCGGCGTTGTTCTTTTTACGTGAGGTAACCTCGATCACTTCCATAAAAACGGCGCCGCCTTTAAGCTTTTTGTTTTCTTTGTTTTCTTTGTTTTCTGCCGCGAGCAGTGGTGCAGAAATAACGGTTGAGGACAGTGCTATGCCGATAGCAGTGGCGAGAATTGATCTACGAATATTAATACGACTAACTGATTCCATATTCTGTTCCTTGTTAACTTGGTACTTGGTGACCAATGATTTTTATATTTTTTATTACCGTTGACCAAGGTTACTTTGACGTAAACTTAACCAGCAACTTCAAACTAACATTATTTATTTTGGAATGCTAAGGGCTAAATACTGTCTTTTAATGGCGGGGTTCTGATGTTTAGTTATTACTAATCAGTGCTTTAATTAGCTTGTTGCAACGTTGTTAATGTTTTGTTCCACAATCGGTTAAAAGAAATCCACAGTCGGTACATTTTGTCTAAAAGGGCTAGTAATGCCTTGATAATCACACTTAGCGCGACAATCAGAACTATCAATATAAATGATAGAGAACATCATTGAATTCTATTGAGCTGTTTGCTCATCAATGGCTTGCAAGCAATACTCCGCCAAGTTACTTTGGGTTAAAAAAATACAATCGATAATTCCTTTTGCTAACGATGTCTTTATGCTGCATGTCACCATAAAGGCTTAATTAGCCTTGGATAGATTCATAATCTGGAGAACAATGATGGACTATATTGGTTTACTACTGGCGTTGATGCTGCTGATTTATCTCGCGCTCAAGGGGGTTAATATTATTCTGGCCTCGCTATTGTGCTCGGTGATTGTTGCACTAAGCAATGATATGCATATTTCAACGGCGCTGATGGATCACTATGCAACAGGGCCATTGGGGTTATTTAGCTTTGCAGGCAAGTTCTTTCTATTATTTATAAGTGGTGCTATTTTTGGTCGGGCGATGGCCCAAAGCAATGCGGCAATCAGTATCGCTCGCTTATTTCAACGGCTCTTAGGACCCGATAAAGCGCTATGGATTATTATGTCGGTGTGCGCCTTATTGACCTATGGTGGCGTGGTGGTTTTTATCGTGATGTTTACCATGTATCCGCTGGGCTTAGAGCTAGTGCGCGCGGCGAATATCCCCAAGCGGTTACTTTGTGGCGCATTTGCTTTAGGCGCTGGCACTTTTACCATGACGGCCTTACCAGGCACCCCTTCAATTCATAATGTGATTGCTGCTTCAGCGCTTGATACTGACCTATTTGCTGGTGGCTGGTTAGGATTGTTTGCCTCATTATGTATGGTGGGCATGGGCATGTTTTACCTGGAACGAGCCAGAAAAAAAGCGGCTTTAAACAACGAAGGATTTACGCCCGCACCGGACGAATTGCTCATAAAAGATGACACTCAAACCGATGTTCCACACCCATTGCTCGCACTATCCCCGCTCTTTCTTGTCTTGTTAACCATCATGTTGCCACGGTTAATATTGCAGATCGATGATACTTGGCTGCACCGCCCATCGCTTGTCGGACAAACATTACAGTTTGCCCAATCGCAACCTATATTCTGGCCGAGTCTGGCGTTGGCCCTAGGCACCTTGCTCAGCTTAGTTTTGTTTAAGCGCATTAGGGTCAAAGCGTTGGTGGTGATTGGTCACGGTATCGATGATGCTATTATGCCTTTGCTCAATACCGCCGCCGTGATCGGCTTTGGTGGCGTTGTCATGCAAACGAGTGGCTTTGCAGACTTTAGCGCCTTTGTGATTGGTGTAGATTTACCGCCGTTGTTGTCGATGTTTCTCGCGGTTAGTACCGTCTCGGCCATCGTCGGCTCTGCCTCTGGTGGCTTACAGATTTTTATGGCGACACAAGCTGACAATTATCTTGCGCTGGGGATTGAGCCTGAGTTGCTGCATCGAATGGCCACCATTGCCAGTGGCGGTTTAGACTCATTGCCGCATAGTGGCGCAGTTATCGCGATATTAACTGTGATGCGTTTAACCCATAAACAAGCTTATAAAGATGTGGCGGTTATCACCATTGTGGTGCCAGTGATCACCATGTTTATATTAGTCGCGCTGGTGAGCATGATTTATTAGGGTTGAAATAGACGGTTATATGGCTTTATCTGCTTTTGGGCTATGGCCAAAATAATTTTTGTAGGCACGGGAGAATGCCGCTTGGCTTTGATACCCAGAGAGCTCTATGATGTCGAGCATACCGAGCGCACCTTTTTGCAACTCACGGCGAGAGTCTTCGAGGCGCTCTTGGTTGTAATATTCATTAACGCCGATTCCATAAAATGCTTTAAAGCCATAGGCCAGTTTTTTGCGGCTAATAATAAGGTCTTTGGCTAGGCTATCTAGGGTTGGCCTAATATTCTTATTGCTATCGATGATACTTTTCGCGGAACGGATTTTTTCTAAATCACTATTGGTTAAATTAATTCGCTGACAGGGGATATGATCGATAGCAAAAATATAACTTAGGGTAAGACATAATAGTTCGGTAAATTTCCCTTGTAAAAAACGGTAGCGTAAATCATCAACCATCGATCCTCGAGAATCGAGTATATCATTGCAAATATTCTTTAAATTATTCTTCAAGGGATAGAACTGCCAGCTCGGCTCCGCGGCCTGTAGGGAAAAGGTATCACGTAAATCCGGATTCGCCTCATTGAGCAAATATCCAAATTGATGATGAAACTCGGTTAGCCTAAGGCCAATCACCACATACCGATAATTTAACGCTCCTTGAAACTGCTTAACTTGTTTATGGGCCTGTTGATATACACCAAGTGCAAGGCGTACACCTTCTTGATGTATTTCTCCCTTTTGTGGGAATTGCAGTGTATGACCGCCCTCAATCGCAAAATAAAAGAGTACTAAATCTTCCATGATGATCTTGTCATAACACGATTGCTTAAACTGTCCATCGAGCAGCCAAGCGTAGCCGGCATCTTCAGGTAATCGTATGGCCTCAGTTTTCAACTCATTGGTATTGTATAACAGAGGATCATATTGCGATAAAACAATATTACTAAACGTGTCTTCCGATATTTTAGTAATTAGATCGTGGACATACTTCCATTCGCCTTGGGGGATTTGTGAAGATATATCTGTCAGTTCATTAATTGCAGTCAAAATATATAACAACCTATTAACTAGTACCAAACGCATGATGGCAACGATGTTAGTGTATTGTACAGGCTTGCGCAATGGGTGTTGTGAGGCAAGATGTTATCGTGTTGTTTAGTGGTATTAAAGTGTAGATAAAGTAACAAGGTGGGTATTAAAGAGGGTAGTGAAGATAAGGAGCTAATCCCGCATTGAACTGCGGGATTAGCAGCTAACTTAAGCTGGGAAAAGCTGAGTTAGTTTAGTCGCTAGCATCATGTTGCCAGTGGCTTTGATTTTACCCATCATAAATGCAGTCATACCATTAACGCTGCCGTCTAATAGACCCTTAAGCGTTGCGCTCTTAAGCTGAAGGGTCACCGATGGATCATCGTTTTCGCCTTCAATCAGTTCATACGCACCATCGGTAACGACTAGATGAAATAATTCACCTTCTAGATCAAACTGAAAAATCTCGTCAACGCCGTTTGCTGCCGATGCATTAAATTTGGTAGACAATAATTCTTGATACTCAGTGATAGTAGACATGCAGGGTTCCTATTAAAATATTTATTAAGCACTAAAGGCTAGCGCTGGTCTGACCTGAACTTAACATGTTTAGTCAATGAATCAAAGATTTTTTTCAAACGCATGTTTAGTGCTTTCACTCGGTGTTTTATGTCGGTTAGATCTAGCATCGCCGATAAGAACATTCTTTTATCCTAAAAATCAGCTATAATCGCGCGCATATTTTAAATATTGAACGTTAATTTTCGAGAGCCCTCTATGACAACCTTAGCTGATTCGGTGAACAAACGCCGTACCTTTGCGATTATTTCGCATCCCGATGCCGGTAAGACAACCATTACTGAAAAAGTATTGTTGTTCGGACAAGCACTGCAAAGAGCCGGAACTGTGAAGGGCAAAAAATCTGGTCAGCATGCCAAGTCAGATTGGATGGAGATGGAAAAAGAGCGTGGCATTTCAATTACCACCTCGGTGATGCAATTCCCTTATGCCGATTGTCTGATTAATCTACTCGATACGCCGGGCCACGAAGATTTCTCGGAAGATACCTATCGTACACTTACCGCAGTTGATTCATGTTTAATGGTGATCGATGCGGCTAAAGGTGTTGAAGCACGAACCATTAAATTAATGGAAGTGACACGTCTGCGCACCACGCCGATTGTTACCTTCATGAATAAACTTGACCGTGATACACGTGATCCACTTGAATTGATGGATGAGGTGGAAGATGTACTTGATATCGCCTGTGCGCCAATCACCTGGCCTATTGGCACAGGTAAAGAATTTAAGGGTATTTACCATATACTGCGCGATGAAACCGTGCTTTATGCCACGGGTCAAGGACACACCATTCAAGAAAAACGGGTGATCAAAGGCATTGATAACCCATTGCTCGATGAAGCAATTGGTGATTATGCACAAGAACTGCGTGAATCGATGGAGCTTATTGACGGGGCGTCGAACCCATTTGATCTGGAAATGTTTTTAGCAGGGCAACTAACCCCAGTATTTTTTGGTACTGCAATGGGTAACTTTGGTGTCGACCATATGCTCGATGGCATGACTCAGTGGGCACCAAAACCAGTCAATCGCATCGCAGCACAACGCGAAGTAGAAACCTCAGAAAGTAAATTTACTGGGTTTGTGTTTAAAATTCAGGCCAACATGGATCCTAAGCATCGTGATCGAATTGCTTTTATGCGAGTGTGTTCTGGTCAATATACCAAGGGTATGAAGATGCGTCATGTACGCATCGGCAAAGATGTTAATGTCACCGATGCACTAACTTTCATGGCGGGTGATCGTTCTCAAGCTGATGGGGCGGTGGCCGGTGATATTATCGGTTTGCATAACCATGGCACTATTCAGATTGGTGATACCTTTACCCAGGGCGAAGTGCTTAAGTTCACCGGTATTCCAAACTTTGCTCCTGAAATGTTCCGTCGTATCTTGTTAAAAGATCCATTGAAGATGAAGCAACTGCAAAAAGGTCTGATCCAACTCTCAGAAGAAGGCGCGGTGCAGGTCTTTAGGCCGCTACGCTCCAACGAATTAATCCTTGGCGCCGTGGGTATTCTACAGTTTGAAGTGGTTGTCGGTCGTCTACTTAGTGAGTACAAGGTTGAGGCGATTTACGAGCCGATTAACGTTGCGACAGCCCGCTGGATTAGCTGTGACGATAATATCGCGTTAGAGAAATTTAAGAAAAAGGCTTACGATAACTTAGCCTTAGATGGCGGCGATAACTTAACGTATATCGCCCCGACGCGAGTTAACTTAAATCTCGCCTATGAGCGATACCCAGAGATTACTTTCCGCGAAACCCGCGAAAACTAATTCTGTCCAAGTCATGATAAACACAACACTTGCCCTCAATCACTGAGGGCTTTTTTGTGCTAAAAAAATACCAACACGCAAACTGATTTGATTAATTCCCCGTCAATTTATTATCTTTGCTAACCTTAATATACGCTCTCCCGGCTGATTTAATGGATAACAGTTGATGAAAAGTTGCTTGTCTTTGTTCTTATATATCACACTACACTTTGCGTGCGCTTTGTCGGTTAACGCTGCTTCGACTAAACAGGCGATGGATCAGCTAGACCTACAGGCTAAGCCTCATCTGACTACGAACAAAAAACTTAATCTTGCAAACATAAAATTAGTTAAGCAAATTAATAAGCTGTCTGCTGGTGGTAGCCCGCAACAAGCTCCGATTGTCATTACCTCTGGCTTACTTACTCAAGTTGCCGATAACATCGAGCAGACAGTGCGAGCCGCCGAACAATATCTTGGTGCATTCAACGTTTTTCAAGGCTCAATCGATCTTAACTCCCCCTGTTACCTTCCTGAATATGCCAATGACTTAACTGAAAAAATGGTTAAACAGCAGGCTATGGTCAAAAAAATTAAAGCATTAGAAGGGCAACAGTTAGAAGATACTAGCGCCGTATTGGCAGTATTAGGCGTGGTGAATCAAGCGGCAACCAATGTGATTTACTCAGCCTCTCTTGAGGTGTATAAACTCTGTTTACTGGTTGAAGACGGTGACCGCGCGGCGCAAATTGCGCGATTAACTGAGTTACAAAGTAATAGCGAGATCAATATTGTTCGCACCGAATGCAACAAACGTGATATTTTCGGTCCGTAAATGAAACACTTTAATCTGGAAGCAATTAATGGAACTAATTGATAGTCACTGTCATCTCGATTTTGCCAGGATCGGCGATTTAGATAACATCTTAGACCAATGTCAACAACTGGGCATTACCCGGTTTGTGGTGCCAAGTGTCGATAAACACAACTGGCACACGGTGCTTAATTTATCGAACAATTATGGCGCTATCGATGCCGCGATAGGAATTCATCCTTACTTTCTATCTCAGTACAATGAGCTTGACCAGCAGGCACGGCTTATTAAGGCGCAACGCGATAATATCGTTGCCGTCGGTGAGATAGGTCTCGATGGCGCTATCGACGTTTCATTAGAGGAGCAGTTAGCAGTATTTATTCCACAGCTCAAGTTAGCCTGTGAGCTAGCCTTACCGATTATCTGTCATGCGCATAAGGCTTATGATCCACTGCTCAAACAACTGCGGCGTAATCCCCCAAGTGCTGGTGGCGTGATCCATGGTTTTAGCGGCAGCCTAGTCCAGGCACAGGCATTTATTAAACTCGGTTTTAGATTAGGTATTGGCGGTGTGATAACTTATCAGCGTGCTAAAAAGACCCGCCAAATGATTGCTCAGATTGGGCTCGAGCATCTAGTACTTGAAACCGATGCGCCCGACATGCCTATCGCTGGTCAGCAAGGCAGGAGTAATTCACCGGTCAATATCCTAAAAATTGCCCAAGAGTTGGCCCTGCTTACCGAACAACCGATTGAAACAGTTGCTAAAATTACCACTGAAAACGCCAACAGACTGTTCAGTTTGTGATCCAAGGTTCGTTTATTACTTTTATTCTCAGAGGGATTGCTTTTTTTGCCACAAATGTGATCTTGGCAATAGTTTATTTGGTCAAACCGAGCTAAATTTATTAAGAATATGCTTCGCCCACTATTGCCTGCGACTTATTCAGTATAAAAAGACTGGAGGATCTGATGACAGATCTCGAACTTGCTGCCAGCAATGGCATTCGATTAATGGACTTAACCACGTTAAACCTTGATGACACCGATCAGGTTGTAGCTGATTTATGTCAAAAAGCGGTGAGTGCAGGTGGCAACACAGCCGCCGTATGTATCTATCCGCAATTTATTCCCGCCGCAAAAAAAGCGCTTAAAGCATTAGACGCTAATGATATTTTAGTGGCAACAGTGACTAACTTCCCCCATGGTAATGACGATGTTGAGGCCGCTATTGCGCAAACTCGTGATGCTGTGGCGTTGGGCGCAGATGAAGTCGACGTTGTTTTCCCCTACCGTGCATTTTTGGCCGGTGATCTAGATGTCGGGGCGGCGTTGGTTAAAGGCTGTAAAGCGGCTTGTGGTGAGCAAGCAATTTTGAAAGTAATACTGGAAACCGGTGAAATTAAATCGGAAGCGTTGATTAAACAGGCTAGCCTCATCGCCATAAATGCCGGTGCTGATTTTATTAAAACCTCGACCGGTAAAGTGCCGGTTAATGCCACGCTAGGCGCTGCAAAGCAGATGCTCCAAGCGATTAAAGAGAGTGGCACTCAATGTGGATTTAAGGCCGCTGGTGGGGTTAAAAACGCCCAAGATGTTGCCGACTATGTTGATCTTGCCGCGACAATTTTATCTGATGAGTGGGTCACGCCATCAAACTTTCGCTTCGGTGCCAGTAGCTTATTAGATAATTTATTGGTAACGCTGGGTAAAAAAGATAAGGCAGTCGCTAGCAAGGGGTACTAACATGGAATTTTTACCACAAGAAATTATCCGTCGTAAGCGCAATGGCCTAGAGCTAACTGACGCAGAAATTGGTTTTTTTGTTCAAGGCATTACCGATCAAAGCATCAGTGAGGGACAAATTGGCGCTTTTGCCATGGCCACTTATTTTCAAGACATGAGTATGGCTGAGCGCACCGCGCTCACCAAAGGCATGCGCGACTCAGGCACCGTACTTAATTGGCAATCGCTCAATCTAAACGGCCCGGTGGTTGATAAACATTCCACCGGCGGCGTTGGTGATATGGTTAGCCTAACGCTCGGTCCTATTGTTGCGGCTTGTGGCGGTTATGTGCCGATGATCACGGGGCGTGGCTTGGGCCACACCGGTGGTACCTTGGATAAATTTGATGCCATCCCTGGCTATACAACGGTGCCAAGTAATGCGCTATTTCGCGAGACGGTTAAAGAGTTAGGCGTGGCTATTATCGGCCAAACTGGTGATTTAGCGCCCGCCGATAAACGCTTTTATGGCATCCGCGATGTCACCTCTACCGTTGAGTCTGTGCCACTAATTACCGCGTCAATCTTGGCCAAGAAACTGGCCGCAGGTCTCGATGCCTTGGTGATGGATGTAAAAACCGGCAGCGGCGCGTTCATGAGCGAATTTTCGCAGGCACAAGAGCTAGCACAAAGTATTGTACATGTGGCCAATAGCGCGAATGTTAAAACCAGCGCGCTAATTACCGATATGGATCAGCTGTTAGCGGCGAGCGCCGGCAACGCGGTGGAAATGGTCGATGCGGTGAAGTATTTAACCAATGAATTAAATAATCCTCGTTTGCACGAGGTAACAGTAGCGTTGTGCGCCGAAATGCTAACGTTGTCGGGTTTAGCCGATAATAACGAGCAAGCGCGGCTCAAGGTTAATCAGGTGATCGCTAACGGGCGAGCGGCAGAGATTTTTGGTAAGATGGTGGCTAAACTCGGTGGGCCGACAGACTTTGTCGAGAACTATCAATCTTATTTACCGAGCGCTAATATCGTGCGACCGATATTTTCGACGCACTCGGGTATCATTACTCGCATCGATACCCGCCAAGTCGGCATGTCGGTGGTAGAGCTTGGCGGCGGTCGTCGCCGCGCCGATGATAAAATTGATTACTCGGTGGGATTATCACAGGTAGGGATTTTAGGCCAGGTAGCCGACAGTCAGACGCCGATAGCTATGGTGCACGCGCGCACCGAAGATGATTTTTTACACGCCAGTGAGATGTTAAACCAAGCGATTGTTGTGGGACAGCAACAACCGAAAATCAATGCACAAGTGCTTGATACAGTTCGTCACGGCTAAGATAGGATGAAAATATGAAACGTGTCACGATAATGATGCTAGACAGTTTAGGCATAGGTGCTAGCGATGATGCCATCGATTTTGGTGATGTTGGCGCTAACACCTTTGGCAGCATTGCCAAGGCTTGTGCTAATGGCACGGCCAATGTCAATCGTAGCGGTTTGCTGAGCCTACCTAATCTCAATAAGTTAGGCTTAGGCCATGCCTGTTTTGAGAGTTCAGGTTATTTTCCACCAGGCCTAGATCAGCAATTAGCTCCTATCGCTAAATATGGCTTTGCTCAGGAAATTAGCTCCGGTAAAGATACACCTAGTGGCCATTGGGAAATCGCTGGCGTGCCAGTATTGTTTGATTGGGGCTATTTTAGCGAGAAAGAAAACTCATTCCCGCAAGCCCTGCTCGACCAACTCATTGAGCGTTGCGATTTACCAGGGATCTTGGGTAACTGTCATGGTTCAGGCACCGATATTTTAAAACGTCTGGGTGAGGAACACATGGCAACGGGCAAGCCAATTTGCTATACCTCCGCCGATAGTGTGTTTCAAATTGCCGCCCATGAACAAAGCTTCGGTTTAGATAAGCTGCTGGAGCTATGTCAGGTGGCACGGGAAGTGCTCGATGAATATAATATCGGCCGCGTGATTGCACGGCCGTTTATCGGCAGCTGCGCCGATGATTTTTCCCGCACGGGTAACCGCCGCGACTTATCGGTATTGCCTCCGGCGAAAACCTTGCTCGATTTTTCTAAAGCCGCGGGCAACCAGGTGATTAGTATCGGAAAAATTTCCGATATTTACGCCGAGCAAGGCATTACCCATAAAGTGAAAGCGACTGGCCTTAGTGATTTATTCGACGCAACATTGGTCGCGCACAAAGAGGCAGCAGCGAACAGTATCGTGTTTACCAATTTTGTCGATTTTGACTCAAGCTATGGTCATCGTCGTGACATTGCGGGTTATGCCGCGGCGCTCGAGTATTTTGATACACGCTTGCCTGAGTTTTTGGCCCAAATGGGCGATGAGGATCTACTGGTCTTAACCGCCGATCACGGTTGCGATCCTAGTTGGCCTGGTAGCGATCATACGCGCGAACATATTCCGGCTATTTTTTATAGCCCGTCGATGGTTGGTGGCAGTATCGGTAAGCGTGAAACCTTTGCTGATATAGGTCAAACCATTGCAACTTATTTAGATTTACCGACTTTAAGTTACGGTAAATCAGCAATTTAATGCATTTATATTAATTAATAAAAACAGATTTTAGGACAAAAAATATTATGGCAACTCCACACATTAACGCAGCAGCAGGCGATTTCGCAGAATCAATCTTATTACCGGGTGACCCACTGCGCGCAAAATATATCGCTGAGACCTTTTTAACCGATGCGGTTCAGGTTAACGATGTACGTAATATGTTCGGGTATACGGGTTTTTATAAAGGGAAGAAAGTATCTGTGATGGGTACCGGCATGGGTGTTCCATCAATCTCTATTTACGCTAAAGAGTTGATCACCGAATATGGGGTAAAGAACCTTATTCGCGTCGGTAGCTGTGGCGCCGTATCACTGGATGTAAAGGTTCGCGATGTGATTATAGCGCAAGGTGCTTGTACCGACTCAGGCGTTAATCGCGCGCGTTTCCAAGGGCAAGATTATGCGGCGATTGCCGATTTTGGCCTGATGAGCAATGCGGTCACAGCGGCGAAAAACAAAGGTATCAAGGCTCAGGTCGGTAATGTTTTTACCGCCGATTTATTCTATTCGCCAAACTCAACTATGTTCGATACTGTTGAAAAAATGAATGTATTAGGGGTGGAAATGGAAGCGGCAGGCCTTTATGGTGTTGCTGCAGAATTCGGCGCCAAGGCGTTATGTGTGGTGACCGTTTCTGATCATATTCGTACCGGTGAAGGAACCACCGCCGAAGAGCGTCAAAATACCTTCAATGAAATGATTGAGCTTACGCTAGAGTCTTTACTACTCGACTAACTGCTTATTGCGCCATCGATTTCCCAAAAGCCAATTGCATCTGCGATTGGCTTTTTTGTGTCACATCAATAAAATGTGCTGTTAGTGCTGTTAAAATAGCGCATTATAGTGGTAAACATCACAATCGAGGCCATCATGTTACACAGTTTTAAAGGTGCTAAAAATCTCTTTAGCCTATTCGATGAAGCGCAACAGCAGCAGTTAATATCATCGGCGAAAACGGTGAATTTAGTCCCTTCACAGATGTTATTTAATAAAGATGATAACGCCAGTCATTTTTACTTAGTGAAAAAAGGCCAGGTAAAGCTGTTTCGCATTACCCCAGCCGGGGATGAAAAGGTTTTCCACTTATTCTCTGCCGGTGGCTGGATCGCAGAGATGGCGATGTTTTTACCTGAGCCTAAATATCCGATGAATGCACAGGCGGAAGTGACGACGCAATTGTTAAAAGTAAAGCGTGAAACACTACATCAAATCATTGAAAACTCACCGACCTTGGCGCGTCAACTATTGGGCTTTATGAGCTCAAAAGTGTTTTCTTTAGTCAACAATATTGACAAACTAACCTTTATTAATGCTAGCCAGCGTCTGGTGTTACATCTTGGTCATCTCTATCAAATGCAAGGGACTAACGATCAGCGGGTGCGCCTGCACGCACCAAAACGTGTGTTAGCTAGTCAGCTTAATATAACCCCCGAGACTTTTTCGAGGATACTACGAAAATTTAAGACGCAGGGTTACATTGTTGAGAAAGGCGACTACATCGAGCTACTAGACATCGACACGATGTGCCAAGAAGTTGAGTTAACTGCAGATATTTTCCATTAGTGTAGATGACTTGGCGATGCTAAGTCAAAATCTCGTTTGAGCAAGGTGATTTGATTAAATAACGCCCTGATTGGCCTCACGCCACGCTTTAACCATTTGTAATATTCTGGCTTTGGTAGCGCCTCATGGCGCCTTAGGGCATGGGTTTTTTGCGATAAGTCATCGGCTAGCTTTAATAGATCCATGATGATTAAAAATATCTGATTATCCCAGGTCACGGCGCAACTGGTGACACCATGATCGGTGTTAATTAATTGCTGTTGCGCAGGAAGCAGATCAAAATGGTGTTCGACTTGTTCTTTGTGCAGTTGTAATAACGCTTGCGCCTGCTGCACATATTCAGTCATTTTGGCGAGTTGAGCTTTGGCCAGAGCGTTGTCATCTTGATGTTGATAAAAATGATAAATCATGTGACCCGCCTGCTGCGCATCTTTAAAATAGCTAGAGTAATGTTGCGGGTATAGGCTTTTATCGAACAGCGCGATAAGAAATTTATCGTGCAATTCGATGTATCCATAAACGCGGACATTTCGATGGGATGCGGGCATTATTTGTTCCTTTAACTATCGATGAACAATAATTAATTATAGTCTCGAAATCGCCATTTCACACAAGAATGGCGAAACATAGTCTAAACAATGCGTTAGCGCGTGAAATACGACGCCAGCTTAACGTGGCAGATAGATCATCATCACCACACAGAATATTACCGTAAACCAAAATCCCCATTTGAAATAACCACGGCGATATTTGCTACCGTGCGGATGCTTGTCTGGCAGCGCCATGCCGCAGTTATCACAATGTTGTTGCTGCTCGTTATTATCTGTATTGCAGTATAAACAGGGCACCATTTCTTCACTCATAATAGTTCCTTAACGAGTTGCTGCTGGTATATATTATTATCATGGTTGCAATATAAACAAGGAGCCATTTTTTTGTTCATACAAGCGCCTTAATGTGTCAGTTGATGGTAGAGTTGCGGCAGACGAGTGGGCAGCTGCGCCGGATCTAAAATAACCGTGTAACCTTGGCTACCAAATAGGTAGGGCAAATACTCCCCGGCTTCATGGTCGATGGTGATGCAAAAAGGCTGCAAGCCTAATCGCTTGGCTTCGATAATCGCTTGATGAGTATCTTCGATCCCGAAGCGCCCTTCATAATGATCGACATCGTTGGGCTTGCCATCGGTGAGAATCAACAAGAGTTTTTGGCTCTGCTTTTGAGTCGCCAATACTTTGCTAGCTTGGCGAATTGCAGCGCCCATGCGCGTATAAAACCCCGGACGCATCGCCACGAGTCGGCCGCGAACATGGTCGTTGTAAGGCTCACTAAAGTTTTTAAACATGGTAAACCGTACATGGTGGCGCTTGACTGAGCTAAAGCCATACATAGCGAAGTTATCGCCCACTGCTGCTAAGGCCTCACCGAATAACAGCATCGAGTCTCGAATGACGTCAATTACCTTATGCTGGTTGTCGATATGGGCGTCGGTAGACATCGAAATATCAGCCAGCAACAGACATGCAAGGTCGCGATTATTACTGCGAATTGAGCGGTATAGTCCGCGCTCTTGCGTCGGCCCTTGTTGGCTCTGAACATAAAAGTCGAGCCAGGCAGACAAATCGAGCTCTTCCCCTTGCGGCTGCGCCCGTTGCCATTGTTTTACATTTCTAAATTGTTCAAACTCGGCGCGGATTTTACGTGCGGTGCTCTTTAGTGGATTTGGTAATTGCTGTGGATGGCTATCTTTAGGTAACATTGGCTGCAGTAGACAGCGATCTGGCACCAGCGCAGTAGTCTTGTAATTCCACTCTGGTAACTTAATGCCCTCACCCAAGGGGATATCATCCTCGCTGGCGGAGGGTAAGTCGAGATCAATTTTAAGCGCCGAGCTCTTCTGATCTTGTTGTTGCGATAAGGTTATCTTGTCCAGATCTTCAGCGACACGCTGCGCGTCGTCATCTTCAGAGTCATCTTCAGCGCGATTAAGCTTTGAAAACTCGCTCCATGAAAATAGATTTTCCAAACGAAAAATCATCATCCCATCTTTGGTGTTGGGCTCATCAATACGTTCGGTCTTTTTGCGCGCCGCATCGCTTTTTTTCTTATTCTCATTGGACGGCGTTTGCTGTGGGGTTTCGTCATTATCGCTGGGGGGAATGTGTTCGACCTTGGCCGAGGGATAAAGCCACAGATAAACCGGTTGCGGTGCAAAATCTGCGCGTGGGAAATTTTGCACGCTGCCGGGATCTTTCAGCGCATCGATAATCGCTTGTTCCAATGGTTGCTGCGCTACGGGTAATTCGGCGATGGGCGTGCGAATTGCCAGCATCGCCTCGACCATCGCATCATATCGCTTGGCAAGGCCCGGGTGATTGTCTAATACGTGTTTGACCACGCGTTGATTGTCTTTCACCCAGTGCTTAAATGGGCCAGGTTGATAGGCTGCGAGGGCGGCGAGCCATAAGTATAAGTCTTTGTTAAGTTCCTTGGTGGCGAAGATAGCAATGGATTCGGGCAGACGTAGGCTTTCATCGTCTTGCCACGCGAGGCTATATTGTTGATAAGAGCCGGAAATTTTCTGTAGCAGACTGCGCCTCACCACATAATCACGGGGCGCTGCCGCCTCAATACGTTTCACCGCAGCGCCGCCTAAGGCACGAAAGACTAAGCCTGCGCTACGACTTACCTGATCGAAATAAACGCGTGCATGCTCTACCTCTGTACTGGCCTTCTTGGTAATAAACTGATGCCATTTTTCGCCAACCCATTCTTCCATTGCTACTATCCGCTGTTACCTGTGGGATAGCATTTTAGCAACTGTGCGCCGGTGGAAGCTGATGTAAGTCAAGAAACGGGGGCATTTGAGCGAGATAAAAAAAGGCCCCTAGCTATATAGTTAGGGGCCTGTGAGTTAGTTGCTAACGTAGTCGCGATTAAGCGCTTTTACCAACTTGTTTTCTATCTACTAGGAAGTTGCATAAGTAGGTGATTAAGCCGATTAGGAAGGTTAATCCTGCTGCCTCACGTAGCCAGTAGAAGATTGCTAGTTTATCTTGTGTCGCCATAAAGCCTAGTGCTTCACCTGATTCAGGCATGCGCTGTAGCCATACTTGTAAGATGCCTGCACCTGTTAGGAATAGGGTGATGAAGACCATAGATACAGTCATTAACCAGAAACCCCACATCTCAACAACTTGAGCACGGTTACTTGACGCTTCACCAACACCACGTAGTTTAGGCATAGCGTAAGAGATTAGCGTTAATACGATCATTACGTAAGCACCGTAGAAGGCCATGTGACCGTGCGCTGCAGTAATTTGTGTACCGTGAGTGTAGAAGTTCACTGGAGCAAGTGTGTGAAGGAAACCCCAAACACCAGCGCCTAGGAACGCCATCACTGCTGTACCCAGTGCCCAAAGCGTTGCGGCCTTGTTTGGATGCTCGATGCGGCGACGGTTAACCATGTTAAATGCGTATAACACCATGGCAAAGAACGGTAGTGGCTCTAATGCTGAGAAGATTGAACCAATCCACTGCCAGTACTCAGGCGTGCTTAACCAGTAGAAATGGTGACCTGTACCCAAAATACCTGTGATTAGTGCCATTGCGATGATGACATATAACCATTTTTCGATAACTTCGCGGTCAACACCGGTAACTTTGATTAGAACGAATGCTAACATCGCGCCCATGATCAATTCCCAAACACCTTCTACCCATAAGTGAACAACGAACCACCAGTACAGTTTATCCATTGCCAGATTAACTGGATTGTAGAAAGAGAATAAGAAGAATACAGCAAGACCGATAAGACCAGTGAGCATCACTAGGTTAATAACTGTTTTACGACCCTTAAGAATCGTCATACCGATATTAAATAGGAAACCCAATGCCACAACCACGATACCAATCTTAGTGATAGTAGGCATCTCTAAGAATTCACGACCCATGGTAGGCCATAGATCATTCATGGTGATGTGGGCAAGTGTTGAATAAGGAACCAATAGGTAACCCAAGATCGTTGCGGTGCCCGCTGCAGCGAATATCCAGAACAGTGCGATGGCCAGTTTCGGGCTATAAAGTTCTGTTTCTGCTTCTTCGGGGATTAGATAATAAGCCGAGCCCATGAAACCAAAGAGTAACCAAACGATGAGCAGGTTAGTGTGAACCATGCGCGCAACGTTAAAGGGAATCGCACCACCGAGGAAGTCGCCAACCACGTATTGTAAGCCCATTACTAGACCGAATAAAATCTGGCCTAAAAACAGCATTAGTGCAAAGACGAAGTAGGGTTTTGACACGGATTGAGATTGAAATTTTAAAGTATGCATCTCATTAGCCCTCGATGTTTGGTGGCCAGTTATTAACGTCCATTTCTGCAGTCCACTTTAGGAACTCTGCAAGGTCATTAATTTCTTGGTCAGTAAGATTAAATTGTGGCATTTGACGACGGCCTGGAATATTAAGCGGTTGTGCTTTCATCCAACCATTCATAAAGGCTTTGAATGCATCAATATCACCACCGCCGCGGCGTTGGTAAACATTGGCAAGTTCTGGGGCAAAATATGCACCTTCGCCGATGAGTGTGTGACAACCGATACAGTTGTTTTCTTCCCATAGCTCTTTGCCATGAGCAACTTCTTCCGTGATGTTCTCTCGATGATCGGTTTCGGGCATGACTTTAGTCGTGTGCATGGTTAAACCAAGAAATACTAAGAAGAAAAAAACACTTCCCCCGTAATAAATATTTCTCGCCATGCTTTTAGTAAAAGTTTCGGACATGGTGTATTCCACTTATCTTTAGTTAAAAACATTGATTGTTGTAGCTCAGCAATGATAAATCAGGCGGGGTGGGTCACCACTTGATTTTCATCAAGTTTTGCTTAGGCTTTGGTCAGGAAGTTGATTTACATCATTAATGTATTCAATAGGTTGGAAGAGGGCATGTAAGAGGCGGGCTTGGGGATTGGTTTACCGATGATAAAACTTAGACAGTTTAGATACGTAGGCAACAATATATTGCCATTAAACGATATGAGAATGATTATCGTTTGCGTTGACTTGTGAGGGAGTAATAGGGATAATCCTGCCAATAGTTACTTCACAATGATGAGCAAACGGCAGAGGCATAAATGTTTAAAGTAGGTTTAGTGGTATTAGTGTTTCTTGGGGTGTTGTTGATCTATCTAACGAATAGGCATCAACAAATATTGAGCGTACCACTGCATAAAAATCATCAATATCTTGGCTATACTTTTATATTTGGCGGTTTACTCGGTTGGCTCTCGGTGTTGTCTGGATCTGCTGCATTCTTTATTTGGTTTATGATTACCCTCAATGCACTAATGCTGTTACCGCTCAGTTGTTATCTGCTCACAGGGCGAAGTGCGAATGACTAGCATGCATCACAGGTGTATTCGCCGTGCAAACGATTAATTAGCACAGCGAACCAAGTCTTGCGCGTCGCTATCTGTCTATTCTATTACGAGCTGAGACTATTGAAAATCAGTCGATTGCTCGGGGTTAAGTTTTGCGCTGATTTGAATGAGGCGCTATTGGCGATATAACACACGCGCAGACCTTGAGATATTAGTGCGCTGATCTGTGTTTGTACATTGTTATGGCTTAACTCTCGTTCTGCATCACGGCGCACCAACTCTATGAGAGCGGGTGATATATCGCGATCGTAGATTGCGATGTCAGCTTTTTGCATGTGACGTAATCCCGCCAGCGACAGGTTGTCTGGGTGCTCAGTACCTTGCACTATGTACAGCTCACCTTTAATCGGTAGGCTCGCATCGACCGTGTCGATCAATTCATCATACCAAGCCTGTAGCTGCGGGGGCTGTTCGGCGCGAGAGGACGAGAAGAACAACTCCCAGAAATTGCGGCGCTTGGTGACGCTGTCGAGCACCTGCTTTATTTGCGCGCGTTTGTTGCCAGCAAAGGTAGCGACGCTGCCCATGGCCTGAGGTAAAATTGTTTCTAAGCGCTCACGCCAATAGCGTACTAATACTGGCGACTTACCTTCGCTGGAGATGGCGAAGATCATTGGCGAGCGATCAACGATAGACGGGGTAATGAAATGACACAGCTGTGGATCATCGACCACGTTGGCTAGTACACCTGCCGCGCGAGCATCCTCGCTGATCTGTCGGTTTAACGCTCGATTTGCCGTGGCGACAAACACCAGTTGCTGATCCTTGAGCTGGCTCTTGTCATATAGGCCATCGATATGGGTAATCTTTTTATCCTGGGCCAATGTTGCAATCGTGGTTGATAGCTTAGGAGACACCACGGTGACATGAGCGGGCGTCTTGAGCATCAGCTCAACTTTACGGGTGGCGACTTCACCGCCACCCACCACTAATACAGATAATTGCTCGCCATCGACGAAAATTGGAAAATATTGCACGGGTTTACCTTAATCTTTTTGTTGGTTTTATATACAGGGAGGCTATTAATTATATTAAAAACTAACATGACCTATGTTTTGGATCTAAAATATTTGCATAAGTATAATCAAATGCGCCCATTCCCGTTATTAGTTGCCTTCTTCTAGGTATCTGTTAGGAGAAAAAATCAGGGACGATTTTTTAGATTTTCGCGCATGGATGCGCATTAAAATCGGTTCCGTTAAGACAGATAATTAGACGAAGGTTAGCAAGTAAACTACGGGTCGCCTTTCTTTTGGTTACTTTTCTTTGGCGACGCAAAGAAAAGTAACTGGTGTGCAAGTGACAAGCTAAATAAGGTCGCATTAAAGTAACTTGCACATCATATTTCTACTTCAATAAAACGAGTCGATGGAACATAGTCAAGGGTACAAATACTCCCTGCGCAATTAATGGCTCGTACCACGTTCATAATGGGTTTTGTTATAGACGTTATACTTGCCTGATGGTTTTTTCATCACAAGACGTTTGATCTCTTTAAATGTCTTGGCATCATAGACGATAAGCGCGCCATCGTCGTCCCAAATACTCAGCAGTACGTATTTTCCATCTTTGGTAAATTCAACATGAGCAGCTGTTTTTCCGGGCATTGGGGCCAATGTTTTAACGATTTCCAAGCTGGCTTTGTCGATAACATGGACCTTGTCTTTATTTGGGCCAAAGAACACATCGACCCAGGCATAGGGTGAATTCTCATGGCTACGCATGAAAAATCCCGGCCCTTGAGTCTCTATCTCTTTGATCACCGTCCAATTTTCCATATCGATGATGGTTACGCGGCTATCTTTGATATCCGGCGTCGCAAATACTTGTTTACCTTGGTAGTCCCAGGTGATGCCTGAGCCCAAATGGGGCATGCCATTCATGGGCACTGTCGCAATATGTTTTCCGGTGTCGAGGTTAATGACCAGGCCATCTTTAGTGTCACGAGAGGCACCTATGACATTGATGTAATCGGGATCGAAAAAGAAATCATCGAGATACTCTTTGGTGGCAATGCGCTTTATTGGAAATTTATCGCTAACTTTCCAGTTTTCGACCTTACCTTCGCCACCATCTTTACGGTAGTCGTGGGCCCAACCCTTATACACCTCGACGCCGCCGGCATCGCTGTAGGGTATTTCCCATACTTCTTTGACGTCTTTAAGCGCCACGATAAAACTGCTGCGTGGGGGAGCATTATACACGGCGCTAACCCGAGAGCTGTTGCCGTGTTGGTCTTTGACATCGATGACTTTAAGGGGTTTAAGATCCTTGGCATCGAGGATCACCGCGCTGTGGGGTAAATAATTACCCACCATCACATAGTTGCCATCGGAAGATACGGCGATATTGCGGGTATTAATGCCGGCGCGCACTTCGACCACCGTTTTGGTGTTATAGATATCGTATTTACTGATCCAGCCGTCACGTGAGGCGAAATAAACGTAGCGGCCATCGGGAGAATATTTAGGGCCGCCGTGCAAGGCGAACCGGGTCTTAAAGCGCGTGATTGGCTCGAAGGTATCACCATTTAGCAAGGTCGCCGAATGATCGCCAAGTTCAACCACAATAAACAGATTCATTAAATCGGCGTCAAACTGCGCCGTATTTGGTAACTTACTTTGATCGAAATGTTCGATTCGTGAGGCTAATATCTGCTCTTTACCCCAAGGTGGTAAATTTTCTGCTGGGCTATAGATGTATTTAACCAGCGCCTGAATTTCTTGCTCTGACAATGTCGCACCAAAAGAGGGCATCTGGGTCGCGATGCGACCATTGCTGATCACTCGGTGCGCTTTACTCTGGCGTAATCGTTTTAAGTTTTCAGGAAACAGCGCTGGGCCCATCGCACCTAAGCGATCGACACCATGACATGTTTGGCAATGCTGCTCGTACAATGCTGCTCCTGCGTCACTTTGGGCACTGGCAAGCATTGGTAATGCCATCAAGATGGCCGCGACAAAAGACAATCGTTTCATTAACTTGCCTTAACTACTTGCGCGCAGTCATCGGCTTTTAAGTAGCCTAGTGAACCAACATTTTTACTGTCGAATTGATTGACCACCTCACCGATGACGATCAATGTTGGCGGTTTAATATTATGCTGCTTAACCAGATCGGCGAGCGTGCCCAACGTGCCACGATAGGTCTCTTGATTCTCGCGCGTACCATTGCGAATAAGCGCCGCCGGTGTGTCAGCACGACGACCGTGTGCGATCAGCTCCTTAGCTATAGTCGGTAAGCTATTGATGCCCATATAGAATACGACTGTTTGGCCGCCAGCGCTAAGACTCGACCAAGGCAAGTTAAGCTGGCCATCATTTTGCAGGTGACCGGTAATAAAGGTACAGCCCTGTGCTACGCCGCGGTGGGTCAGCGGAATTCCTGCGTAGGTTGTACAAGCAGATGCGGCGGTAATACCGGGCGCGACATGACAACTTACACCTTGACTTAATAGGTGCTCGGCCTCTTCACCGCCACGACCAAAGACGAAAGGATCGCCGCCTTTAAGGCGTAATACACGCTTACCTAATTTGGCTTGATCCGCCAGCATTTGGTTGATGCCGGTCTGTGGCACACAGTGCCTAGCCTGCTCTTTGCCAACATAGAAGCGCTCACAGTTGGTTGGCAACAATGCCATAATTTCATCGCTGACTAAGCGATCGTAAATAGCCACCTCGGCTTGCTCAATAAAACGTAATGCTTTAATTGTAAGTAGCTCAGGATCGCCAGGACCAGAGCCGACTAGGGCGACTTCGCCCGGTTGTAGTTGGCCTTTGGCCGCGATTTTATTTATGACAGTGCTCATGCTATTTCTCTTTATCTCTATATTACTTTTTTATTGTAATAGCGCTACTTTAATATATTTTTGTTATAAGTAGCTATGACTATTGTTTCTAAGTTATGCGTTTTAGTTTGCAAGCGGTGAAACATTTTATCCAACTTGTTGAACTTCAATCTGTTGCGTATTTGGCAGCTCGCTAGCGATGCCAATTTCAACATCATCTAAATAACAACCGGGATCTTCAGCCCATGCATCACCCGTTTGCGCAAATGCGCGCGTTCGGGTATTACCACCACAGATAGATAAGTACTGACATTGTGCACAGCGCCCCTTAACAGGGCGTGGTTTCTGGCGGAAAGCTTGCATCAAGGGATCGGTTGTTTTTTTCCAAACTGTTGAAAACTTTTCAGTTTTTACATTTCCTAAGGCATGATTCCACCAGTAAGTGTCTGGGTGAATGGTGCCGGTATTGTCGATGTTAGCAACATTCACGCCAGATGCGTTGCCACCCCAGTTAATCAGGTGTTGCTTGAGGTTAATCAAGCGCTGGGTATAGCGCGGATCATCGCCAAATTTCTGGTGCGCCCATTGCAACAGGAACGGACCATCGGCATCATTGTTACCGGTTACGAAATCGGATTCTCGGCCATCACAAATATGTTGCCACGCGCGTTCGAACAATTGCTCCATACCCGCTCGCGTCATGCTAAACATCGCGTCACGGTCGGCGTTGCGCTTGCCGCGGCCTGAGTAATTAAGATGTGACATGTAGAACTTGTCGACATTGTAGGCTTCCATGATTTGCATCATGTCTTCGAGTTGGTGTTTGTTATCTCGGGTTAAACACAGGCGCAAGCCAACTTTGATCCCGGCTTCCTTACATAGTTTTACTGCCGCTAAGGAGGCTTTAAAGCTGCCTTTTTGGCGTCTAAACTCATCGTGGTATTCTTCGAGTCCGTCGATAGAGATACCAACGTATTGGTATTGCGCCGCCTTAATTTGGGCGATGTTATCTTCGTTGATCAACGTGCCGTTAGTCGATAGGGCAACATAAAACCCTTTTTCCTTGGCGTAAGCCGTTATTTCAAAGATATCTGGGCGCATTAGCGGTTCGCCGCCAGACAGGATAAGTACCGGTACGTTGGCTACTTTAAGGTCGTCAATGGTGGCTTTGACTTGCTCGGTGGTTAATTCTCCGGAAAAGTCGATATCCAGCGAGGTCGCATAACAATGTTTGCAGCTGAGGTTGCAGCGGCGGATAAGGTTCCAAATCACCACAGGTCCTGGCATCTTACGCGGCGCCTTAGGTGGTGTATCGCTTGTCATGGTCTTTAATAAGTGTGAAATTCTAAACATGTTGTTGCCTCACGAGCTTGCATTGCTATTGGGTATTACATCAAACGCTTAAGCGCTATTTTTTATTGTGTTTTGTTGCGCAGGCGCAATCCGGTCTTTTTTAGTATTCTGGTGCTGGTTAATATGTCGTTGGCCTGACCCTGATGAGTTTGCAGTACATCAGCGAGTAATTCTTTGATCTGCTGCTGCTTTTGTTTGATTTCATGTTCGTCTCTGCCGTGTACCATGGCGAATAAATTATAATTCCATTGCGGCAGGTGACGTGGTCGTAGGTAGCAATGGCTAACAAAGGGTAATTGACCAACCTTTTCACCGAATTCCTCGGCGCGCTTATCGCAAACATCCCAGGTGGTCATGCCGTTAAAGGTATAGCCAAGCTTGTAATGGTTTGGGACTGCCGCAATCCGGCGAATGATGCCCCTGGCCAATAAATCCTTGGTCATTGCCAGTGTATTATCGACCGTGATGCCAAGCTGGTCTGCCAACCAATGATAAGGTTTGGCCACCAAGGGCAAACCATCTTGGGTTAAGATGATGTATTGACGCTCAAGATCTGATATAGCAACTTTTTTCATAGGGTTCTCAGCTAAACCGGTAAATACAGGCCAACGAAAAATTCTTTTTCCTTGGGCATGTTGTAAACGTCATATCCGGTTTTTTGCTCGATCTGGGCAATCACTTCGAATATCTCTTGCGGTGTCTCGGTGCCAATCACAAACCACATGTTTAGCCGATGGGCGCGCTCGTAATTGTGCGCAATCTGCTCAAACGAATTAACGATCTGATTGACTCGCTCAAAATCTTGTTCAGGAATTTCCATTGCCGCGAGGGTGAAGTCTCCGCCCCAACAGGCAGCATCGAACATTGGACCAAAGCGGGTCAGCAGGCCACTGTCTAGCATCGCCTGTATTCGGGTTATCACGGTGGTTTCATCGCTACCTATTTGTGTTGCCACAGCAAGGAAAGGTTGCTCACAGATTGGCAGGCCCTGCTGCAGTAAATTAAGCAATTGCTTATCAATATTATCCAAAAATTACTCCTGATTTGGCGTGCGCGCATAGCGCCCACCACGTTGTTTATAGGCTTTAGTCGAAAACAACGGACTCTTATCAAAGTGGTTGAGTTGATGGCGCTGGCAAATATCGGCGAGTTGCGCCAATACTTGCGTGCGACTCTTGCCATGGATCATGCAAAAGAGGTTGTAGGGCCAATGCGGCATCACCCGCGGACGCTGATAACACAGGGTAACCACCGACTCTTGTGAGAGTAGGGCAGCAACCTCATCAACCTGTGCGCTGGGAATATCCCAGACCACCATCGCGTTGGCGTGATAGCCTAGTTTTCGATGTCGCACCACTAGGCCAAAGCGCCGAATAAGGCCTTGTTGCTGCCACGCATCGATCGCCGATATGACCTGCGCTTCACTAATATCTATTTGATTGGCGATGGCAAGGTAAGGTTGGGTAACAAGCGGCAGCCCTTGCTCGATAGCGCTAAACAGCGCGGCTTGTTGGCTGCTATCGAGTGGTTGCAGGTTATTTAGTTGATGTAGGGTCATTAGCTGGCCTGTAGGTTGTTGGGTTTAAAACACACATCAAAGGACAAATCGATATGGAATGATTTTTCCATCGGTAGCACTAAGACATCAAAACCTGTGGCTACTTCGATCTCACTAATAGCCTGTTCAAGCGCGCCTTGATCGGCGGCGGTCACCACAAACCACAAGTTATAGTCATGCTCTCGGGCGTAATTGTGGTTAACCTGCTCGAAGTTATTGATGATTGCTGCAACCTCATCCATTTCTGCCGCAGGCGCGGCAATGGCAGCTAACGTGCTAGCACCGGCTTTTTTATGATCAAACACCGGGCCCAAACGTGACAGCACCTGTTGTCGGTCGAGTGCATTGAGGCAGTCGATGACCGCCTGCTCGCTAACCCCAAACCTCTCGGCCAATACGTGAAATGGCCGCGAGCACCGCGGGAAATCACGCTGATAGGCGTTGATTATTTGCTGCGATAAAATATCTAACTGCATGTTATAAGCCTATTTGGTGAGCGCGATTAGTGAAGAAGATGCCACTTGGACTAGCTGCGTCAATTTCCTTGAGCAGGCTTTTACTTTTGGTGTTATAAATCTGAATTTTGTTGTCGTCGCGCACGCTCATCCAAACGTGTTCACCACGCGGCGTAAACTCCATATGCAGTACGCCTTTTCCGGGTGTTAGCGTATCGGTCAGCGTTTGGCTTTTGGTATCAATAATTTGCACCGTGTCGTTACGCGGAAAGGCGAAATTAACCCATACCTGACGATTGTCTGGCTGAGCCATCACAAAGACCGGTTGACCGTGCACCTTGATCGCGCCTTCTTGCTGCCATGTCTTGGTATTGATAATTAGGACCTGATGTAAACCAACAGCCGGTACATAGGCGTAGTCTCCCGCCATGGCCCAGCCTTCGAGGTGCGGCATTTTATAGACAGGTAGTTTCTTACTGCCTTTGCCATAGCCTTTTAGGATGCGTTTAACCCCTTGCTCGATATTCCACAAGTCGAGTAGCGCCATGCCATCTTCGCCAAATAATCCGGCGATATAGTAACGCCCGTCGGGGCTGATGAGTGCGTCATAGGGCGCGCGGCCAATGTCGGTAAATTTAGTGACACTGTATTGTGGCTGTGAGAAGTCGGCGACCCATATTTCATCGCTATCGAACAGGCTAAATACAAATTGATTGTTGGGTGCATCCACCAAGCCAACCACCTTAGATCGTTTGACTGAGCCATCTTTGTTTGTGGCATGATTAAGCAGTTCGCTGGCTTTAATATTGGCTACTAACTCAAGCGTCTGCGCGTCGAAGACTTTAACGCCGCCGGGGGTGTAATTTGAAACTGCCACTAGCTTGCCATCTTGGCTTATTGCGCCGCCGATGCTATTGCCCGATTGAATGATCCGTGCTGCAATCTTATCTTGCAGCAAGTCAATTTTTGTTAAGCCGCCATCGCGGCCAAAGACATAGGCATAGCGCTGATCGCGAGAATAAACGATTGAGGCATGAGAGAGATCGCCAAGCCCGCTTATTTGCGCCAGGCTTTCTTTTCTGGTGTGGTTTATTATCTGAACTTGGCCAGTGGCACGCTCGATAACAACCCCTAAATCGCCGGTTGGGCGTAGTGGCTTTGTTACTGCGTTATCACTTGTAATGACACAGCTGGTAGTGCCTAACACCAATAGTCCAAGGGTTAATTGTTTAAATATTGCGAGTGTGTTTAGTTTATTGAGCATTAAATGTTCCACGTTTTAGTTGCTGTGCGATCCAACGGGCCTCTTGTTGGCTAAGGATCTCTTGCCACGGCGGCATCGCCGTGTTTGGCCGGCCGTTGATGATGGTAAAGGTAAGGAAGTCTATCGACTTTCCCGTTAAATCCTGCGGTTGCAAAGGAGTTCCTAATCCGCCTTTAAGGGTCATGCCATGACAGGATCCACAATCTTGTTTAACCAGATGGTGAAGCTGAGCTTGACGCTTAAGGGGAATTGGAACTTGGTCGGTGTCCGGCGCACTTATGCCAACGGTTAACGCGCTGATGCATAACAAGGTAGCAAGCATGAATTTATTCCAATGGAGTTTTTTGACTGCGCCTAATTTATCAAGTAAGCCGATAGTAATAACTGTTCTTGATCATGATATTGGGCCATTTCAATTTAGAAATTGACCTTAATCAATCTTGCTTGAAAATAAAAAAAGAGATGATTTAAAACTTCTGTTTCTCGCATAAGATGTTGCACTTGATTGATAATCAATTACATATGGACTATGGTTTGTTGTCGTCTCTAAATTTCACTAGGCTGAGTATATGAAATATAAAAGCTTGATTTTACTATGCACGCTCGGCTGTTTTGCAACGGCCAAGCAATCAAGCGTTTCGGTGAGTGTTCCGTCTTTTTCACCATTTTATTTCGATAGTTTTTCACCTGGTCAAGCCTGCAGAGGCGTTGCGGTAGATGTGTTAAATCTGTTATCAGAGGCCGCCGGGATAGAGTTTGAAGTGCAATCGTATCCCTATGCCCGGATCTTAAAGTCTTTGAGTGAGGGGAGCTTAAGCGCGGCGCTTATCTTTAAGAATGAGCGATTGGCAAGCGATGTTTATTATGTCGGCCCTGTCGCGCTGTCTAAGGTAATAATTGTTGCAAGGGGAAATCGATAGCCTCAGTCCTATGCAGATTTGGCATCGTTAAATGGCATTGCTGTCATTCGAAAGGCACAGTTTCTTTCACGATTTGATCGCGATGACGACCTCAATAAGGTGTATGTCGAGAGCTATCAGCAGGGGCTAAAAATGTTAAGAAGGGGGCGGGTCGACGCTATTATCGGCTCGACGCTTGGCCTACGCTATGGCATGGAACAATTAGCGATGGATACCAACAACTTAGAACATGCGCTATTTATTGGCCACAAGGCTTGGTGGTTGCATTTGTCTAAAAACACTGACCTAGCCAGCAAGATTACTACGCTACAAGGCGCGGCAGATAAACTCTTTACGCCAGATTTAATGATGAGCACCTATCGGCGACAACTCGCGGCCGGTTGTTATTAACCCTCCTTGTTCTGCTCATTGGCAGATCAACTTATTCCACCACGGTGACTAATCCCGTCATTTTTTTGTGCGGTCCACATACGTAGTTAAATTGACCTAGTTTATCAAAGGTTAGTTGATAGCTGTCTGCGGGAAATAGGTAGTCAGGCTCTTCGCTAAACAGCGACTTAAACCATACGTTATGATATTGGCGCTTCTCGCGGTTATGCCAAATGATGCTATCGCCAACGTTAATGGTGATATTTTGGGGGCTGAATTTGAATTTCTTAATGTCGACCACATGTGTGGCGGCCATACTTACTTGTGGCAACATAAGTGCCAGTAGGCTTAGTTTGACGAGTTGTTTATTCATATTCGATGATTCCTATCGTTTTATCGACAAAAAAGCCGCGCTAGGTCATTCCGGCGCGGCTTACTTTTTTGTTAAAACAGTTTATTGACGTTTGGCGTTAACTTCGGCTTCTTCGTTATCAAAACCAAGTTTGTAACCCATTGACACGTGGTGGTAGCGTGCACTGGTGTAGTCATCGTGAATCGCAAAACCAAAGTTGTAAACGGTATCTTTGTTTAGGCTAATATCACCCGACTTGTCTGAGACCAACTTACGTTTGAATAGCACGGTCCATGTATCGCCGCTCAGGGTTGCTTCAGCTTCAGCGCCTTGACCGCCATGCATATTACGTTTATCCATGATGTGGCCATCTTCAACGGTGTCGCTGCCGGCGTTGTAACGGATGATATCCATAAACTTGCCTTGTTGCATTTGCTCGTCGATGTCGCCTTGATCTTTTAGCTTGTCCCAGCCACCGAGTTTCTTGCCACGACGTCCTTTCATTTCTACCTTAGTACGACTTTCTTTGATGTACTTGGTGAGGCCTGAATTTAACTCGAGACGTTCGCTTAGGTCGCTTCCGGCAAGTACATTGTCATCGGGTCGATGTGGCATGCTATTGACATCGGCATGACAGGTTCCCCAACAGCCAGCACGGTCGGCATATTCGACTTCATCGGTGGCTAACATGACCGCCAATTTAATTGGATTAGTCGGATCCATTTTCCCGCCCTCGACAAAAGGAACCGGGGTATGCTTGCTATCGCTCCAGCTAAATTTCAAATACAGGTATTGATCATCATAGGTCGCATTAACGCTAACCGGGATGCTGCCACGCTTACCTGGAATGACATTTGGCTCTAAGTCTTTTTCGCTCTCACCGCTAACAATATTTTGACCGATCTCGGCGAGCTCGGTTTCATGACATTCGATGCAACGATCTCCTTTGGTAAAGGCGCGCTTACCACCATGCTTACGACCATGGATCCACTCGATAGAGGCTGTACCAGGGTAGAATATAGTGATATCGCGTGAGCTTGCTTTGTTCCAATCTACGTTGATATTACTCACCGTTTTCTCTGAACTATTTGTCTCACCTGCAGGTGCACTCGCTTGACTAAGCGCTTTAGCAACAGCAGCATCAATTTTTTGTTGTACTTCAGCTTTGCTGTCTTTGGCCGCTTGGGCCTGCTCTGTCGCTGCTTGTTCTTCTGCAGCCTTGACCTTAGCTAATCCGTCGATAAACATCTGCGGTACTTTGCGAATGAATTCTGGATTAGGCTTTTCTAATTCTTCAAGCTCTTCGTCAGATAACTTGTCACGCACACTGTGATGAGCGATGCCTTTATGGCAATCGATACAGGTTTGTCCAGTTTCAAACGCATTTAAATGCTGTTTACGGGCGCGTGGTTTTTGGAATTCTGGATTCATCGATTCAAAATTGTGACAGTTACGGCACTCGCGAGAATCGGTGTCTTTCATCGCTTTCCATACGTTTTTGGCCAGGCGTAGACGGTTTTCATTGAATTTTTCAGGGGTATCGATAGTCCCTAAAATTTTATGCAGTATTTCGTTGCTTGCTTGGATCTTACGAACAATCTTGTGGATCCATGGACGAGGTACATGACAATCGGGACAGCCAGCACGGACACCAGTACGGTTTGAATAGTGGATAGTCGGTTTGTATTCTTGGTAAACGTTCTGTTCCATCTCGTGACAGCCAATACAGAATTCGGTGGTATTAGTTGCTTCCATGGCTGTATTGAAGCCACCCCAAAATAGAATGCCGACAACGAAAAACGCCACAGCACCTGCGACAGTTGTTCCTAACATGAGTCGACGGGACATAAAGCTAGGTTTTTTATTGGATTGATTAGCCATACATTGCTCGATATAAAATAGTTATCGCCAAGCTTCCAGTAAAATTAGTGTCAAGAAGCTTGGCGGTATACCCGTTACCAATGAGAACATGAAGCAGGCATCTTCATTGGTAACGAGTATGTAGAATTAAAGATGGCAACTACCGAACGGTAGTTGCCATAAACCTGGTATTAATTATTAAGTCTTGTGGTTCATACGGTTAAATACGTTGAACTTACCAGTTGGTGTTGTTAAACCTTTGATACGTTTGATCTCTTTAAGCGTCTTCGCATCATAAATAACGATTTCGCCAGTTGGGTTCTTAGCATCTTTACGGTTCCATACCGATACCCAAACTTCACTACCGTCATCGTTAAATTCCATGTGCAGTGCAGCTTTACCTTCATCAGTTGTTACGCGAATCGTCTTAACGATTTCGTGTGTATCTTTATCAAATACTTGAACTGACTGTTGTACTTCTGGCTCAGGGTGCTTAAGTTGATCGGCCCAAACATACTGTGAGGTTTCATGCGTACGGATGAATGCACCAGCACCGTCCGTTTCAACTTCGTAACAAAGCTTCCAAGCTGATTTAGGGTGATTAATTGGATCATTACCCCAAACAGACACAAGTCCTGTACCTAAGTGAGTTGTACCAGCAACTGGGCCACATTTCTTATCAATCCAGTTCGCACCAGGGCCTGGGTGAGGCAATGAATCAACATCGATCATTTTCTCAAGCTTGCGCTCTTTAGTATCGATAACAACCATCTTGTTTGAAGCATTAGCCGCGATTTGGAAGTAACGACCCGTTGGATCGAAGAAACCATCGTGTAAGAATTCTACTGAAGCGATTGATGTGATGGTTAGATTCTCTAAATCATCATAATCAACCTGTAGCATCTGTCCTGTTTCTTTTACTGCCACAATAAATGATGACTGAATAGGACTGGTGTATATTGCTGCTACGCGTGCTTCGTTGATGAATTCGCCTTTGGTGTTGTAACCGCGAGTCGACACAACTTTAAGCGGGTTGAGTGTTAGCGCATCCATGATAACGAAGTGAGCTGGCCAGTAACCGCCGGCGATAACGTATTTTCCATCACCAGATACGGCGATATCACGTGCGTCATAAGCCATCTTAGTTTCAGCAACTAACATCTTCTCAGGCGTTTGCCATAAATCGATTTTGTTAACCTTGCCATCACGACCAATGGTGTACCAGAAACGACCAACATCTTTGGCATGATCTTTCTTGTGATGCTCGGTACCTTTGATCACGTGAACCGCATAACCAGTATCGATATGAGTGATTACTTCTTTCGTATCGCCATCGATGATTGCTGCAGTACCTGCATCACGTTCGATAACCACAAAGAAGTTCTGCCAGTTACGACCATGCATCGGTTTTGTTGGGTAATCTTTCGGTGCTACGTATTCTTTAGTGTGAGAACGCATTTGCTCTAATGACATTTCTGGTGGTACCGGCGGTGTCATTTGGATAAAGGTTGCAATATTGGCGATTTCTTTCTTAGAGAAGATATCGTCAAAGTTGTTCATGCCGCCTTCTGTACCGTAAGAGATGATTTTCTCTAGGCGCTTTTGACCTTTCTTTAACGTAGTTTCTGGCTCAAGATTTTTACCTGTAGCGCCTTTACGTAATACGCCATGACAACCTGCACAACGTTGGAAATAGTGTAATTGTGCTTTTTCAAAATCTGCCTTTGATAGCGTTGGTTCTGCGGCGCTTACAGACAAGCTCAAGCCAGCAGCAGCGAATCCAATCGCCATGCCCAATGCAGAAAGAGTAAGTTTTACTTTTTTCATTATATTATCCTTAGTTTTTGCTTTACGGAATGATAGTTTTATTAACGCTTATAGGGCCAAATCGTCTTGACTGTTATCAAGGAATGAGCAATACAAAAAGGTATCATTACTTCCACTAACTCTCTGAGACGACAATGCTTTACAGTGGTCTAGGTAAAACTAATCTTCGGGGTCACTATGCAGAAAAACAAAAATTGAAGAACTGACATTGGTCAATGTTTGAAAATAAAATTGGGCTTTTAAGACTCTATTTGATGTGAGTCAATAAAGGTTGATTGTTTGAATTATTGGTCATCAAAAAATGGCACCATATTGGTAAGAAATTTCTATTTAAGGGTAAAATAATGAACAAACGTATCAGAGCGCTACTGTTAGCTGCCACTATTGGCTTGATCATCGTGGCAATATTTTTAGGTTTTTTAACCAGTCTTACTAATCCTGTTTCGTGGATTTTAATCGGTGTATTGGCGATAATCCCTTTTGTCTACAACAAAAGAGCCGATAAAAACCTATTAGTGTGGCAAGAACAATACAGCGTTGGGGTTAAAGTATTAGATGATGATCACAAGAAATTGATCGATTTGCTCAATCAATTTAAAACCGCTTACGATTATCATACCAGCGAAGCGTTTGAAAAAGAGGCGCTTGAGGCGCTGGTGGATTACACTAAGTTTCATTTTGCTCGCGAAGAGAAGCTGTTAGAGCAGAACAACTATCCAGATTTCGCCGCTCACAAATTGCAGCACCAGAAGATGATTGCTGAAGTGGAGCATTTTGTTCAAAAATATCATGAGCAAGGGCATGATGCCTTGGCAGAAGTCGGCGACTTTTTAAGTGCTTGGCTAATCAATCATATTAATGGCACCGACAGGCAATACTCACAACATTTAAATGATCATGGTATTGCTTAGCATTCCCCCCAACAGGCCTTGAAATTGAGGGCCTGTTCATTTCCTTATACCATTGCGCTAAAACACCGGTAGTTTCTTGGCCATCGCCCGTGAGAGGTTAAACATGCCTAACATCACAAAGGCGGTATGCACACAAACAAAGTAAAACAGTGCCAACATCATCGACTCGCCGCTTTGCGCCGACAAATAGACATACAGCAATGGCAGCGCGCCAATCGCCAGCATATTGAGTACGGTCAGTTGAATGGCGCGAATAAAATGGATCCGGGCCAAGCCCGTTGGCTTATTGTGGTAAAACAAATAGCATAATAGTAGCAGTGATAAAACGGGCACCGCCAATAAATTCCCTAAGTAGAGAGCTTGCGCGATGATGCTAAGTTTCTGTGGTTGTTTCATGCCAATTTCCTTTATAGCCAATAGATTAAACAAAGTATGCTCGGCACAACTATAACGTAGCTTAGCAATAAGCCACGCCATAATCTTGGCGCCTGTGACAACTCCATAAATACATCTGTTATTTGTTGCCCTTTAAGCATCACGGTGAGCCACACTAGGCCAATAAGCCAAGGTTGGCTTATCCACTCGCTGTGGCGAAAGTACCAGCCTAGCGCCGCCGAGATAAGGGTTAATGCGACCAACAAGCTGATTGCAAGCCGCTGCAAGATCGTATGTTTCATTATTTTCATCTGTTTAGGTCACTATATAGATTAATGGGAACAGAATAATCCACACCAGATCGACCATATGCCAATAGCTGGCGCCTGCCTCAAACCCACTGGTGCCATTATTGCCTTGTTTATCAAACTCATAGCCTTTGCGATGAGTCTTAAGCGCGATAGCAGCAAGGATCACCATACCCAGTAATACATGCATGAAATGAAAAAAGGTAATAAAGAAATACAGCATATAGAAGGTGTTCGTGGTGATGCCATAATCGAGCGCAAGTAACTGCTGATATTCCCAGCCTTTGGTAAAGACGTATACTAGGGCCAAAGCAAGCGCACTTAGCAGACGGTTACGCGCCTTGCCGTTGTCATTGCAATTAATAGCGTTGACAGCTAGCACCACCAGATAACTGCTGCAAATGAGCGCTAGGGTGTTAATGATTCCCGCAATGGGGTGAAGGGTTTGTTGGCCGGCAATAAAAATGTCAGGGTTGAGTTGGCGTGCCACTGCGAAACTAATGAACAATATGGCAAAGACAGTTAGCTCTGCCAAGATGAAGAACCACATCGCCAAATCACCCGGTAACTTTTTATCAGGTGATGTGGCGCTTGTTGCTGCGTGACTAGTCAAAGTAGATCCTAGCGACATCCATTAATGCTTCAACGGTTAGTGGATCGTCGGTTAACGGCTCGGCCAAACAGCAACGACACACTTCCAATGGTGGCATGCCACTTGACATCATTCGCGCGGCGTAGATCAAGAGGCGTGTCGAGGCGACTTCATCAAGATCATTTTGGTCGAGGCGGCGCAATGCAGTGGCCAGTTCAATCAGCTTGTAGGCCAGATGTTGGTCGATGTTACACTCTTTGATCAATATTTCTCGTTCAAGCTCTGGTGTCGGGTAATTAAAGCGTAGCGCAACGAAGCGCTGGCGAGTACTGGGCTTCATCCCCTTGAGCAAGTTCTGATAACCAGGGTTATAGGAAACAACGAGCATGAAACCGGGCGCAGCCTCAAGGATCTCACCGGTTCTTTCTAAGGGCAAGATGCGGCGGTCATCGGCTAAGGGATGTAATACCACTGTGGTGTCTTTACGGGCTTCAACCACTTCATCGAGATAGCATATTCCGCCTTCGCGCACGGCACGGGTTAGTGGGCCGTCTTGCCAATAGGTACCATTTGGACCAATCAGATGTCGACCGACTAGATCCGCGGCGGTAAGATCATCATGACAGGCCACGGTATATAACGGCTTATTAAGCTTGCGCGCCATGTGTTGGACAAAACGGGTTTTACCACAACCTGTCGGTCCCTTGATCAATACTGGTAGCTGATGCTCATAGGCATACTCAAATAAAGAGACTTCGTTATCTTGTTCTTGATAATAGGTGCTGGAGGCTGGCGCAGCGACAATTTTTATCTCTGGGTTATTCATTTTATCGACCTTTTATTGACATCGTTTTATTGCAGCAAAGTCTACCGACTTAGTTCTGTTGTATATTGATGCTTATCAAATTTTAGCGATTATGCGCTTTAAATAGTTATCACTAAGGTTAAATATTTTTAATATCAATCTGTTGTGGGCTGTGTGTTTTAAGCTTCGGCGCGCCGCGATCGAGCTCGACAGCTTGCTCGCCGCTAACCCAAGTTAGTAACGACCCCTGTGGGTTGTCCCGTTGAACCTCTTCACAGGCGCTAATGCATTGCGCGCATTGCGTGCAGGTGAATCGCGCACGCTTGATATTTCGGGTTGGTAATCGCATCGGACACGCTAAGTCGCAGGCCTTATTACAATCGCGACAGGCCTTGGCACGCTTGCGATCAAATTTAATCGCCATCGCCCGTTTATTGGCCATCCAAATGAGACTTTGAAATAGCCCAAGCGCGCAGCCATATTTACAAAAAACATGGCGAAACAGGATGAAATCGATACTAAACACGAGGGTCGCAACCGCAATAAATACCGTTGAACCAAAACCAAGTTGTAGGGTGATTAGATCGCGCAGTAATGGTAGTGGCGGCATCAGATAACTCAACAGCGCCACCGCCCACACAAATGCCATACTTATGCTAACACTAGCAACAATAACGCGTGCTAATCGGCTATTGTTTGGGGTTAAAGGTTGCTCCCATAACGTGACCCGGTTGAGCTGTTTGAGCATCACCGCGTTAATCGACTCCACCACCGAAAAATGAGGACATAACCAGCCACAATAGATGCGGCCGTATTTCCAGATCAGCGCGACTGAAACGCTAATGAAGGTTAGGGCCGGTAACAGAACCTTAAGCGCAATGATCTTAGTCGCCTCAAGCGCACCACCTTCGCCCGCAATAATACCTTCTAAACCTAGCGTCCAAGGCTGCCAGAATAGAATAAAGTGCCCTTGCACTAGATCGAAGCGAAAAATATTCAGTACTGGTGCTAACAGAAATAACAAGAAGAACAACGACCGGCTAATGGTGCGATATTGTTGAAAAGAATGGGACATCGGGAGGTATCGCTACGTGGTTATTACAACCATTGTAAAACGCGGTGAGCACGGCGCAAATGATATAGATCAATCCACAGTTAGTCGGTGAGTGTTTGATCGTCGTTTATTTTTTCATCTTGGGCGACTTGCTTTTTTCGGTAGTGATTGAGTAGATCACGTACTTGATAGCTGGCTCTTTTCTGAGAGAATGCACGCGCTAGGATGAAACCGATGAGACCGGCAATGCCAATCGACCAACGCTGCCATTTCACTTGCTCCTGCTGAATATCAACGATAGGCTGGACAAACACTTCCTTGTCTAAACTCAAGCGCAAATAACCGAGCAAGCTGTCTTGACGAATTTCTGCGGCCAAGATAACCGACTCACTTTGTGATGTGGCGGATTGATTGAGTTCGTCAGTCGATTCTGCCATCAGCGTGCCGTCGCTACGATGGATCCACACGCCATTGAGCAGGGGAGATTGGGTCAGCGATTGTGCTAACCATTGTAATTGCTGTTGTTCATTGAGCTTTAAGCCCATGGTCGCAGCGAGCGCTAGCTGTTGTTTCAAAATACTAGCAATGGCGGTTTGTTGTTGCTCACGCATGCGCTCTGATTGTTGATCAGAATGCCATAAAAGTGCGCCAAGCGTGACAAATAGTAGTAAGGCGAGTGAGAATTGGCTGATTCGGCGAATAACAATTTGCTTATTAATCGAATTCTTCTTCATCTAATAAACCTTAAGTTGGTTATCTAAATTGAGCTATGTGATTACTTCATGATAGCTAGTCTAGTTATTTATACAACATGCCTAATTGTTAATACACAATCAGTGCTAATTTTGATAGGTTAAGCACACTTTTTTAGTTTACCTACCTAGTTGGAAGTCATTGTGTCACAGTTTTCGGTTTTTTCTGCCCCCGCGCTAGATATTTTTGAGTTTTTAAGTTCTGCCACTAACGCCTTAACCTGCATCATACCTGCACCTCAGCGCGGTGATTATCACGTGGTTGCACCGACTGAATATGTCACTAGTTTGTTGTCTACGGCGCAGCAAATTGCTTGGCCAGTAAGCCTGCACAGTCTTGTGGTGACAGGTGAAGTGATAACCCGCGATATTCTTGAGTTGTTAGTCGACTCATTGGGCAACTCATTGCTCGCGATGTTACCGTTAGTTCAGGTGACAAACTATCAATCTGTTGAGCTTAAGTTAAACAAGCTCATCGACCTAACCAGCTTAAATCACTTAAATGAACAATTTAATGTCGACATAAATATCGTCTCAACGCTTCCATCATTGTTACAACCTGGTCTTGTGGTGCTTGATATGGATTCCACCAGTATTGAGATTGAATGCATCGATGAAATTGCTAAACTCGCTGGTGTTGGGGAAGAGGTCTCGGCGATTACCGAGCTTGCGATGCAGGGTCGACTCGATTTCTCCGAGAGTTTACGCGCTCGTGTCAGTAAATTAAAAGGGGTAGAGCTAAGTCTACTCGACCAAATTGCCAATGATTTGCCCTTGATGCCCGGCATGCGCGACTTGGTGGCTCAATTTAAGGCGCATCAGTGGAAAGTAGCGATTGCCTCTGGTGGCTTTACCTATTTTGCCGATAACCTCAAAGACTTATTGGGGCTCGATGCCGCTGTTTCAAATACCCTAGCACACGATGGCAAGGTGTTAACAGGCGAAGTTAGTGGAGAAATTGTCGATGCCAAGGTTAAGGCAACAACAGTACTCGCACTAGCTAAGCAATATAATATCCCACTGAGCCAAACCATTGCCATTGGCGATGGTGCTAACGACTTGGTGATGATGGAGCAGGCCGCATTAGGCATTGCTTTTCACGCCAAACCCTTGGTACAAGAGCAGGCTAACGTCGCCATCAATCAAGGTAATTTAGGTGCGGTTATCGCACTACTGGCGCGCTAATGATTAAGCAGCAATCACTATTTTTAAGTCATGACGATCATGATATTCACCTGCGTTTAATCGAGCCTATTACCTCTTCCAATAAGCCACCGGTATTGTTGGTGCACGGCGCGATAGAAGATAGCAAAATATTTTATACCGAGTCGGGCAAAGGACTCGCCTGTGAATTGGCGCGTGCCGGGCATCCTACCTATGTGGTTGATTTGCGTGGGCGAGGTCAAAGCGCGCCGCCGATTAAGCATGATCCTGGACATGGTCAGTTTGAAGCAATCACTCATACCTTGCCTCTGGTGCATCGCTTTGTGTTCGAGAGACATCAAGTACCAGTACATTGGATGGCGCATTCGTGGGGAGGTGTATTGTTGGCATCGACCATGGTGCGTTACCAAGAGTTGGCTGAGCAGGTGGCCTCGCAAGTGTATTTTGGCACTAAGCGCAGCGTCCATAGTTGGTCGCTTGAACGTTTACTTAAGATTGAATTATTTTGGCATTGTATTGGGCCCATTGCGGCAAGAATAAAAGGTTACCTACCCGCTAAAGAATGGGGCGTTGGCTCGGACAATGAGACACGTCTATCACTGAGTGAAGGGCGACGTTGGGTAAGGAAAAATCCATGGCGAGACCCGCGTGATGGTTTCGATTATCATCAAAATGCTAAAACACTGCAATGGCCCAAAACGTGGTTAATTGCCGCCGTAGATGATCGCGCCTTAGGTAATCCGATTGATGTGCAGCATTTTGCCAATGAGATGGGGATAGATAATGTCACGGTCTTATCCAAAGACAATGGTAACTTGGTGGATTATGATCACATCAACATGCTGGTGCACCCACAAGCCAATGATGATCATTTTGTAGAGGTGATTAAGTTTATTGCTTGTTAGGGCGTTGCTTTTACACCTGTTGTTTAGGCTATCTATAATTTTCCCGTGAACTTTGTCGTCCATGAAACTAAAAAAGGCAGTCAATGTATTAATTGACTGCCTTTTTGCATTTAAACTAAATGGTTAGAACTTGAAGTTAGCTTTAACGAAGAAGTAACGACCTAATACATCATAGGTGTACGGATCCGTATTGGAAGCGTTGTTACCTGTGTAGTATGGAGGTGTCTTATCGCCAAGGTTCTTAATACCGCCAGAGAGTGTCATGTTCTCTGTCACGTGGTATGAACCTGCAATGTCGTGATACGTCACGCCGCCAACGGTAGGTGCGTAACAAGCGGCAGGGTTTGTTTTACATTTACCGAGGAACGAGTCCATACCGCCGATGTAACGAACACTGTAAGTTGCATCCCAGTCATCTGAATTTACTGCAAGCGTCAAGTTTGACTTAACTTTTGCATAAGCACCAGCACCAGCAGTGATGTAACCGGTAAAGTCAACGACGTTGTCGTCTTGATCTGTTTCTACGAATGTATCTAGTAGTGAAGTATCAAGACTTGCACGCCAATCAAGGCCAGCAGCTTCGAAGCTATAAACAGCGTTAATATCTAAGCCCGTTGTCGCCTGTCCACCTAGGTTTTGTAAACCGTTGTTGAAGGTAATACGACCGGTGTTATCAAGCGCAATGTTTGACGCTTTACACATCGTTGAACCGGTGTTGATTAGACTGCCATCTGTCCCTAGACAGGTGGCTGCGATGTAAGAATCATCAACGGTGTTGATCGCGTTGGTGATATCGATGTCGTAGTAATCAACCGTAATTGATAGGCCGTCAACAAACGATGGTTCGTAAACGAAACCAAGGGTTAGGATATCAGCTTCTTCTGGGGTAAGTAGTGGGTTACCACCAACAGTTACTTCCGCTTGATCTTGTTGTGATGCAGCGTGTTGAACTTGCTCAAACGATGGAGACTCGCCACCGAATAACTCGTCCACAGTTGGTGCTCGGAACCCTGTCGAAACAACACTACGTAGCATTAGTTCTTCATTTAGGCGCCATTGTAAGCCAACCTTCCAAGTGATGTCATCACCAAAGGTGCTGTAGTCAAAATATCGAACTGCTGTACTTAGTTCAACGCTATCGGCAAAAGCCACATCGCTAAGTAGCGGGATAGCGAGTTCAAGATAGGCTTCGTTGACATTGAATGAACCTGCCGTTGGTTCGACGCGTGGGTCGTTGGCTAGGCCTTGTGCGGTTAATGAATCAGGCGTGAAGTAAGCTGACTCAAGGCGATGCTCATAACCCGCCGCAAAACCGATAGTGCCAGCGTCGGTATCTAGTAAGTCACCTGAGATAGCAGCAGCGAAGATATCCATCTCACTACCACCGGCATTGATCTCGGTATAAGTGAACGGTGCAATGCTTTCGCCCTGCCAAGATGACTGAAGGAATGGGTCAAAATCACCAGTTTGTACTGCATCGTTGATTGAGCCGATGTTGTGCAAGTTAGCTAGCGTATCAACAGAGTCGTTACGACCCTTGTTGTAAGAGACATCCCAAACCCAACCGTTTTCAAGTTCACCTTCAAGGCCTACGACGATACGTACAGTGTCGACAACTTGTGAGAAGTTACGGCTACCTGTATCAAGCATACGACGACCGTAGCTTAACTCTTCACCTGTTTGGGCGAAAGGCATTAGATCGTCTGTCATCCAACCGGCAACACCGTCAACGCCAGCGCCGCTGATAGGGTTGTATGTCCAAGCTGCAGAGTTCCAGATTGGCTGTGGCGCCATCTGTTGTTTCGACCAACGCTTAGTGTATGTCGCTTCAGTGAAGAATAACATGTCATCGCTAAGTTCATACGTACCTGATGCGGTTAAGTTAATGCGTTGCATCGGGGTGAATAGGTAGCTAGTTGCCGAGTAATTATACTTGTCGTTGTTGGCGCCAGAGTTTACGTAGTCATGGTAAACACCACCACGGCCACTTAAGTTTGCTTCGGTGGCATTTTCGTCAAAGTATTTAAATTTAGTCTTTGTCGCATCTTTAGGATCAGCGATCATCTCGCCGTAATAACCTTGGTCACCGACAGCGTATTTTTCACCTGCGCCTAGTTCCGGAAAGCCAAACATGTTGTCGCCCCAGACATGACCGCCTTCTGAGTATGAGCTGCCGCCACAGTATAGCGTTGGTGGCACTGTTTTGGTTTCAGAAACTGGACAGTTGGAGAAATCGCGATCTGCTTGACGTGCTTCACCACGGTCGGTGTATTGTACGCCAAAGACAAAGTTACCTTTGTCGCTCGATGAACCAATGGTGAAATCGATACTACGGTTTTGTGCGTCATTGTGACCCGATTGGCCTGATTGAACGTTTAATTCAAAGCCTTCGTAGTCGCGTTTTAAGATTACGTTTACTACGCCAGCAATAGCGTCGGTACCGTAGACCGCTGAAGCGCCATCTTTTAGTACTTCGATACGTTGAATCATTGACACTGGGATAGTGTTTAAGTCAACAGATGAGGCTGCGCCAGTACCAGAAGCAATCATACGACGACCATTTACCAATACAAGCGTACGTTCAGCACCTAGGCCACGCAGGTTAACACGCGCATTACCGCCTGAACCGTTGTTAACACCTGGGTTGGTCATTGCGCCGCCAGAAGCTGTCATGGTTTGTAATACGGCATCGATTGACGTTGCACCAGATGCTGCGATGGCAGATGCATCGATAACGGTTACTGGACTTGCATTTTCCATGTCAGCACGTTTAATGCGAGAACCGGTTACGGCAATGCGTTCAACGTCTTTGGCTGCGGTTTCATTAGCGAATGCCGCTGGAGCTGATAATACTGCTGTAGCTGCGCCAGCAACAAGTGCTAGGCGAACAGCGTTGGCTGTCTTGCTGTTAGTAAACATAATACCTCTCTATTTATTGTTAACATCGAATTAACACAATCTAATTATTAGATCGAGTTAATTCTGTGAGCGGAGAGTATCAGGATATTTTAAAATGTAAATAGTAGGCCCCTAGCCCCCGTAATAGGTGGTATCAGGCTGCTAATTGCCTGTTTTGACGATAAAAATTGACATTTAATGTCAATGAATAGTGTTTTTCTGCTTTATTTTTGTTCTAAATATTTGATTGTTGTTGACGAGTTGTTGTTAACTTTAGGTCTGAGTGTTGTTTTTTTGGACGTGAATTATTAACAGGAGGAGGAATCGGTCGTTGTATTTCACATCATATCGTGAAACTTTAGTCAGATTAAGTGCATCGATATGGCGCTTGTTGTTGACCATATGTTATCGGATACACTAATTTAACCGCGAGAATATGCAATTTAAAGCATGAATCGTTGACTTATTTCATCGCTGATATCGACTAATTCGGCGATGGCGACAACGGCATCTAACTCAGCCTGAAGTTGGCGCGTCTTAAAGCTAGCCTGTTTTGCTGCGTAGATGAGCTCGCGCGAAACTTGCTTATAGTTGACCTCTTGGCAACGGCCAATCACCAGTCTAATAATAAACAATTGACCTTTAGAGCGTGCCTGCTTTATAAATTGGCGGTGTTGTTCGGCATTTTCAAATTGCTCGAAATAACTGGTCACTGCTTTGTAACCGTGATTTTGAGGGTCGTTAACCAGTTGGATATAAATTTCTTTAAAGGCCGGCTCACCATAAGGTGTTAATTGCATAAGGGTATTGCTAAAAATCTCTTTGAAGGTATTTTGCTGGGACAGTGCAGATATATTACAATATTCCTCTGTGCCTGAGAGTACATTAAATAAATTGAATAATGAGTTATCAGGTGTCGGATTGATCGCGTGTGATATTTTGTAGCTATTGCCCGCTTTGGCGATGACTAAAGGCAGACAATCAATATGATGACAGTAAAACAAATTAATCGACTTGGTTAAGTTGGCGGGTGGCGCAACCTGAGCCGATAAGCGGTGTTGGTTTTTCTTGATGATACGATAGATTAAACGCGGTCCATGGTCAAACTCTGGGCTTTGTTTTATACGTAAGTTCAGGGTGCGACCATCAGGCGTTACGCGCATGACTTCGTATTGTAGAAACGCGAGCTCTTTTTTACCCGACACTTTTTCTAATAGTGGCATCTCGAGCTTAATCAGTTCGCCCTTGCTTAGATCAATCGAATGTTTCATATTGACCTGCATACCGTGCACCGAAAAATCTGACGTCGCCCCGGTATATTCTTTCTTGTGGCGAGCAATTATTATTTTTGTTTGATAGTTAAAGCGGTCTTCACAGCGCTGCGCCTGGTTGTTGGTTTCAATGATATCAAGACCAATGGGTTGTGCGTCGCTGTGCCCAAACTGTTGTAGCTTATTTATCTTCTTGTCGCCGGGCTGACGTGTTTGATAACAAGCTTGGCTGCGCTGGTCTGAGATCTCGATTAAATAGGTCATCAATGAGATATTATGCAATTTTAGCAGGTGCTTATGTTGCTCTAGGGTTAATTGCTCTTTCTGAACTAAATGTTGTGGCAGTACATCCGGCAGCTGCCAATGGTGATCGACGATAGTTGTGGTGTGCAGTTGATAAACTTTCCAACTGCTCTTTCCTGCGCCAAATTGAAAGAATAAATCGGCTAAACCTTGCTCTTCAAGCTCGTAATCAGTGGCGCTGTAAAAGTATTTTTTGCCTTTTGATATATGGGTGAAACAATAGACTGTGGTGCTATTGGGGTTTTTTTCATGAGTCAGATAGGCAAGGCGCTTTTGTGAAAATAGTCCAACGATTTTTAGTTGGTTCTGTTGATTGCGCCAATAATTAAGGATCTGTCGGTTGTGCCCATTGCACAGAGAAAATAACGCCTGGTATTTATCTTCTTCCTGGCTAAAGAAGATAGGTAGGCCAGAAATTCGATTCATATAGAGCTGTTGGTAACCTAAGCTACGCACCGCGCCGATGATATGCTCAACGTCGGTAGCAACATTTTTACGTGCTGATTTGATAAACTGCGCAATAAGGACATCAAGCTCACCATCTTGATGTTGACGATTGAGCGAAAACCAATGGGAATCCTTATTTGTGTGATGGTTTATCACGATATAGGGAATATCTAATTTAAGAGGCTCATCGCTATCTTCTTGGGTTAATTCATTAAAAGATATGTAGAGGGCATCACCCTCTTCGATATTGTAGCCATCAGATAGCTTGATCTTAGCACCATGTATCGACAGGTTGCTGCTCACTCCCTGGATATTCCTGCCATTAGCTAAGCGTACATTTATCGGTGTAAGCACGTTAATCCGCTCTTCAATACGGGGCTTAAAGTCGGTGAGGCTAATCGTCGATACGTGATGGGGCGGAATGACGGAATCTTCCCCTAGGGCTACTTTACGCTGACTCTTTAGCTGGCTCTGCTGAGTTAATGCCGCGCGGCGGCTCTGATCTTGCTGCAATTGTTTTTCACGATAGGAATTTTGCGTATTGGTTACTTCTTCAAACACACCGGTGGTGTACTTGGTATAGACAGAAATAGCTTCCTCGAACGCATCGATCGCCACCGAGTCTAAATGGTGGGTTAGACCTTGATGCTGATACTCATTACAGTTGCTCTCAACCTTTCCCCGTAAATCAATCGAGCGATGACAATCGGTATGCAGCCGATTGACTTCCATTTTCACTAGGAAGCGTCGAGATTTCGACAGTTTACGAGTCATGTGTTCGAAACGGTCACCGAAGGTATTATCATGGAAATAGGGAATAATATCCTTAACCAGTTCTTTGTCTATTTCTTGTGACATGCGCAGTAAGAAGTCCTGTAATAGTGAGTTTGTGTAACTTGCTTTAGCGTGTTTGTATTGAATGAATCAACCAAAAAAGATGAATACGCTTGGTTTATTCTGTTGTTATCAACAATCACAGCGGCAATTTTTTGACAAAACAGTGTTTTTTAGGCAATTTTTTACCGTTTAACTCTCAAAGCAAATCCCATGCCGTTAATTAATTAAAATATAGACACAGTGAAAAAGCAACAAAAAGCTCACTGTGCTTGGCATGACCAGTGGCATGATTTTTGATGTTTGTTGATGAAAAATGCAGGGGGAAGTTATAGCGACTTGCTGAGCAACGTTATCCAACGTTGCTCTTTTTGTGGTTATTTACTGCTTTGTTGGCCTATCTGTTTATTGACTATTTCGCGCGAGGTGTCTGCCGCTGTTACTTATTTTCTAGCTGCTTTATTTGTAGATTGACGATCTCTAGTGTGGCCTTTTGTGTTTCTAAAGAGGCATCAGATGCCGCTTGCGCTCGATTATTTTTGATGTGTTCAAATATATCAACGTGCGCTTGATACTCGTCTAAGGTCACCGGGATCATTCGATTGGTAAAGCGAATGTTGACCTTTAAGGCGGTGGTGATGAAATTAGTCAGCTGAATAAAAAATGGATTATTGCTAGCTGCTAATATACTTTGGTGAAATTCAATATCCGCTTCATGGGTATCGTCTTGGCCGCTCGTTGCATCTTTCATCCGCACTAACGCATCTTCAATCGCGGTTAGTTCGCTCTGTTGAGCATACTGCGCTGCAAGATAGGCTGCTTCTGGCTCAATAGCTAAGCGCAGCTGTAGGAAATGTCTCAGTAAATATAAGTCTGGCTTACCTAGTAAGATCCAGTCGAGCACATCGACATCAAACAAATTCCAATGCTTGGGCTCAAGCACCTTAATTCCCTGGCGTGGGCGTGAATTAATTAGCCCTTTGGCGGTAAGCATTTTCACTGCTTCGCGGGTTGCCGTGCGGCTTATATCAAATTGCGCGCATAGCTCGGCTTCAGACGGCAGACTCTGGCCGACCTGATATTTTCCGTGAATAATTTTCTTGCCCAACTCATGCACAAGTTGCTGCGTTAGGTTGCGATGTGAGGATTCCATAGCGTCAATATTGTCATTATTAATTAATTTGTATGATAAATGAGTCTTTAAAAATACACTAGTTTAATTTCAGCTAATATACATCTTTGTGAATCAATCAACAGAGGAGGAATTGTTACTCGATTAGCATTTTGTCGATGTGCTTAAAAAATCACTTGCTCTTGATATTTTTAATTGTATTATAAATAGTATTGTTATGTAGGAATAAGATTTATGATCAAATCAGTAATATTTACCAATGTACTCATGGCTAGCTTGTTAACCGTTTGCGCTGAGTCAGTCGCAAAAGAGCGTCAGCCTTGGGAAGACCATCAAGTTTTCGCCATTAATAAATTGGCGCCTCACGCCAGTTTATTTCCATTTCAATCACAAAGTGCTGCCCTTAATAATAACAAAGAAAATAGCAGCAACTTTTTATTACTCAATGGATTGTGGAAATTTGACTGGCAACGCTCACCAAAAGATCAGCCTAAAGGATTCGAGCAGACAAACTTCAACGACAACAAATGGTCACAGATACCGGTTCCAGGGAATTGGGAGACCGAAGGATTTGGTTACCCGATTTATTTAGATGAGCGTTTTCCATTTACCACCACTTGGCCCGATGCGCCAAAAGATTACAACCCGATTGGTTCATACCGTAAGCCGTTCTCACTGCCGAAATCATGGCAGGGCAAACAGGTGTTTTTGCATGTTGGCGCGGCTAAATCATCTTTAGACGTCTGGCTAAATGGTGACAAGGTCGGGTTTAGTCAAGGCTCCAAGACCCCCGCAGAATTTGATATTACCCAATACCTCAATCAGGATGACAACCTGCTGGCGTTTCAGATTCGTCGTTGGAGTGATGCCAGTTACTTAGAAAGCCAAGATATGCTGCGCATTTCGGGCATCGAGCGTGACGTTTATTTATACGCCACGCCCAAGCAGCAGTTATTTGATTTTCATGCTAAGCCGACACTCAATAAAGACTTTAGTCAGGGCACCTTAACCCTAGACATCGAGCTTAAAAACCACGCTAAGGCTGATGCAACGCAGCAGGTGGAAATATTATTACTCGATCCGCGCCAAGACTTAACCCCGGTGATTGTGAGTAAGCAAACGGTAAGCCTAGCCGGTCAGCAATCAAAAGAAATCAGCTTTAGTCATCAAATAGAGCGTCCTGCATTATGGTCGGCAGAAACACCTAACCTTTATACCCTATTGATTAACGTTAAGGACGGCAACGGTAAAATCACCCAATCGGTGCGCGATGACATTGGCTTTAGACACCTTGAGGTGGTTAATAGTCAGCTGACCATTAATGGTAAGGCGATCACTATTCGCGGCGTCGACCGTCATGAAACCGATCCATTGCATGGTCATGTGGTGACCAAAGAGTCGATGGAAAAAGATATTAAACTAATGAAGCAATTTAATATCAATGCGGTACGTTCAAGTCATTATCCAAACAATCCTTATTGGTATGATTTGACCGACAAATATGGCTTGTACGTGATTGATGAAGCCAATATTGAGTCACATCCGTTGGCGATTGATAAGAAAACTCAGCTTGGTAACGAAATGAGTTGGTTGCCAGCTCATTTAGATCGCACCAAGCGGATGTTTGAGCGTGACAAGAATCACCCGTCGATTATTATCTGGTCATTAGGAAACGAAGCGGGTGAAGGTAAAATATTTGAGGCCACCTACAAATGGTTAAAGGAGCAAGACAACAGTCGTCTAGTGCAATATGAACCAGCGGGAGAAGAACATTACACCGATGTCTTTGCGCCAATGTACCCATCAATCGAGCGCTTGGTTAAATACGCGACCTCTAACCCTAAACGTCCTGGGATCATGATTGAATATGCGCATGCGATGGGCAACTCTGTCGGCAATCTTAAAGATTACTGGCAGGTGATTGAAAAATATGATGTGCTCCAAGGTGGTTTTATCTGGGATTGGGTCGACCAATCATTAGAGTATACCAACGAGAACGGAGTTAAGTATTGGGGCTATGGCAAAGACTTTCACCCCGATTTACCCAGCGACGGTAATTTCTTAAATAATGGATTAATGAGTCCTAACCGTGAGCCAAACCCGCATGCCTTTGAGGTGAAAAAAGTTTATCAGGCGATTCGTTTCTCGGTTAAAAACATTCACAAGGGCCAGTTTCTCGTTGAGAACCGTTTTGACTTTATTGATCTGTCAGCCTACGACTTACATTGGCGCGTCGAAGCCGATGGCGAGTTCTTTGCAAAAGGGCAGCAGGCATTGCCACTGACTCAACCAAGTAAGAAGAGCCGCCTCAGTGTCATCTTGCCTAAATTGCCTAAGGGTGATGACAAAGAATACTTCATCACCCTAAGCGCGGTACTCAAAGCGCCACAAGGGTTATTAGAGGCAGGTCATAGCGTGGCGGTTGAGCAGTTTCGGCTTCCGGTCAAGCTATTGGCCAAACAGTCAGCATTCACTTCACTTAGCATGATCGTATTGCCTCAGACTCAAGCGCAACTGGTGATTAGTAATACGCTAACCGACGTGGTATTTGACAAGAAATCAGGCTGGTTAACTCAGGTTGAGCATCAGGGTAAAGCATTGTTAGTGTCACCGCTTAAGGCAAACTTCTGGCGTCCACCCACCGATAACGATCTGGGCAATGGTATGCAAAAATGGGCGGCGATATGGCAAGGTGCCAGCGAACGTCTAACTCTGGATACATTCTCGAGCAAGTCGACAAAAGAGGGCATATTGGTCAGCGCGAGTTATCAAAGTCCTGACTTTAAGGGGCGCTACCAGGTTGATTATACGGTAAAAAACAATGGTGAAATTCATGTCGACAGTCAGCTGACTATCGACAACGGGCAAAAACTGCCTAATCTGCCTCGCTTGGGGATGCAACTTGCGATGCCGGGTGATTACCAGAAGTTGTCTTGGTTTGGTCGCGGCCCCCATGAGAGCTATGCCGATCGTAAAACCTCAGCGCTGATCTCCTTATATAAGAAGGCGGTTAAGGATCAGATCCACCATTATGTACGTCCACAAGAAAATGCCAATAAAACCGATGTCCGTTGGATTGCGCTAAAGGATGCAAACGGCAGGGGATTAATGGCTGTGGGTGATAAGCCATTAAGCGCAAGCGCTTGGCCTTATCTGCAAACCGATATCGATTTCATTGCCGGTAAAGACGGATCTGAATCGGCGTCTGGTTTGGTGCCCGTCACGACTAAACGTGGCGCCGAAGTGCCAATGAGAAACTTGACCACGCTTAATATCGATCACAAGCAAATGGGCGTTGGTGGTGATACATCGTGGGGACGTTTGGTGCATGCACAATATACGATTCCGGCGCAAAACTATCGTTATGGTTTCACCTTAATCCCACTCTCGATAAAATAATAATGAGCGAGTAATCTATGGTTGCTCGCTCCGGATAAATTATCGTAGGGCTTGGGCTTGCCTAAGCGCTGCGAGCTAACTTTTAGGCGCACCATGACAACTGACATTACACCGACATTTAGTGACGATGAACTGCTCTCCGTCCTAAAACAGCAATACAACTTAGCTGGGCAGTTAAAAAAACTTCCGGGCTACTGTGACCAAAACTTATTACTGACCGGCGAGGACAATCAGCAATATATCGTTAAAATTGCCAATGGAGCCGAGCCAACGCTAGAACTCGAGATGCAAAATGCGGCGATGGAACATCTCACCAGCAAAGGTTGCGCCGTACCGCAAGTGATTAAGACATTGGCAGGGCAATCTATTTATCCGCTAAGCAAGGATGCCACACAGACCTTTAGTTTGCGGGTGCTATCGTTTTTGGCTGGCGATTTTTATGCCGACGCCGCGCCGCAGCTGCATAATCCTGCGCTGTGGTCTGACTTGGGTGGCTTCGTCGCCAATATCGACAACGCGCTGGCGGATTTTGAGCATGCTGGCGCCTATCGTTATCTCGATTGGGATCTCGCCCAGGGTTATCGCGTGTGTATGAGTAAGAAATCATTACTCGAGCAGCCACAAGCGCTGATTATCGATAAGTTTTTAACTCTTTATCAAACGCACACCATGCCAGTGCTGGCGCAGTTGCCTCTGAGTGTCATTCATAACGATGCTAACGATTACAACTTGTTGATTGATGATGTTAACAGCCCCCAAGCGATCAGTGGCCTCATTGATTTTGGCGATATGGTGCACACCCAGACCGTCAACGAATTAGCGATTGCCTGTGCCTATGCTCTAATGGGGGAAAAGGCGGGTCAAGATGACATAATGAGTTGTCTTTCATCGATAGTCAGCGGTTATCATCAAACGCGCCCGTTACAAGACATTGAGCTGGAAGTGCTGTATTCGCTGATCGCGCTGCGTCTGTGCACCACTGTGTGTAATAGCGCGCTGGCGATTAAAAATAGCCCTGACAACCAATACCTCTTAGTCTCGGTAAAACCTGCCTGGCAGCTGCTTAACCAGCTAAGTAACCTAAATAGCTACGGCGTATTATGTCAGCTACGCATAGCCTGTGGTTTAAGCGTCGATAGTGGCCAATCTAAAGAGGCGATCACCGATTATCGTAAACAGCATCTGGGAAAAACCTTAAGTCTGAGTTATCAGCAGCCATTAAAGATGGTGCGCGGGCAGGGGGCTTACCTGTTTGACGAGCAAGGACAAGGCTATTTAGACATGGTCAATAATGTGTGTCATGTCGGCCATTGTCATCCACATGTCGTGGCGGCCGGTCAGGCGCAGTTGGCCAAACTCAATACTAATACCCGATATTTGCACGATAACATCGTTAACTATGCCGATAAGCTACTGGCCACCATGCCCGACAAGCTTTCGGTGTGTATGTTGGTTAACTCTGGCAGTGAGGCCAATGAATTGGCATTTAGGTTAGCTAGGTGCTACAGCAAGTCGAAAGAGTTGTTAGTGGTGGACGGCGCCTATCATGGCAATACTAATGCGTGTATTGAGGCCAGTCCTTATAAGTTCAATGGTCCCGGCGGCGAAGGCGCAGAGCCTTATGTCCACGTGGTGGAATTGCCAGATCCTTATCGCGGTAAATATCAGGGGGATACGATTGAATCAGCCAAGGGCTATAGTGAGAGTGTTAAGCAAACCATTGCTGCGTTGGCTCAGGAAGGTAAGAGTCCCGGTGCCTTTATTTGTGAATCTTTGCAAGGGGTCGCTGGGCAAATTATCATGCCGCAAGGTTATTTAAGCCAAGTGTATGACTTAGTGCGCGCCGCAGGCGGTGTCTGTATTGCCGATGAAGTACAAGTAGGATTTGGCCGTGTTGGCACGCATATGTGGGCGTTTGAAACGCAACATGTGGTGCCAGATATTGTCACACTAGGCAAACCAATTGGCAATGGTCATCCGATGGCAGCGGTGATCACCACGCAGGAAATTGCCGAGGCTTTTGTCACCGGCATGGAGTATTTTAATACCTTCGGTGGCAATCCTGTCTCATGCGCTATCGGCAGTGCGGTATTAGATGTTATCGCCAATGAGCAGTTGCAAGCGCATGCGCTTGCGACGGGCGCATATTTTCAGCAGCAACTTAAACAGTTGCAACAAACACACCCCCTGATTGGCGATGTACGTGGTCTCGGGCTATTTATTGGCGTTGAGCTAGTTGAAGATCGTCAGAGTAAAGAGCCTGCGACGGAGAAAACGTCATGGCTGGTGGAGTTTTTCAAAGACCATCATATCTTGCTTAGCACCGAGGGGGCATTTTATAACATCTTAAAAATCAAGCCGCCGTTGGCCTTTAACCGCGACAATGTCGATGAATTTATTCGGGTACTCGACCTGGGCTTAAGTGAGTTATCATTGCAGTAAACGCGATTAAAAATGTTGGTCAAAGTGCCGCTAGCCCCTAGATATGGAGCTAGCGGTTTTTTTATACAAAAAACACCCTGCTGACGCAATAAATTGTCATAACTATTCATGACAGAACTTTCCATCATCTGCTTAATGTCTACTGATAACAAAAACTTAAATTATAAATTATAGTTTGTAAATTATGTAAAGATAACTATAATGCGAATGGTTTACATTTGTACTACATTTATTGGGAAGGCAGTTAAGTTATGAACAAGCGTTATTTGGCAATGAGTATTGCCGCTGGTTTACTGGCACCATCGGTATTGGCTGAGCAAGAAGTACAGTCGTCTGAGATTGAAGTGATTATGGTCAAGGGCGAGAAAATATCGCGCTCACTGCAAGATACCACCTCTAGCGTGGCGGTATTCTCGCAGCAAGATATTGAAGAAAGTACCAGCGAAAACTTGTTCGACTTATTTGCCACTACCTCAAACGTCAGCGCGATCAATGGTGACTATGGTTTTGCCATTCGCGGCATCTCAAACACTGGCGCTCAGGGAACATCTGATCTAGCCAGTGTCTATCTCGATGGTGCTATTATTCCAAGCTCTTCGATGAAACGCAGTGGTTTATCAATTTTTGATCTCGAAGCGGTAGAAATATTAAAAGGACCACAGTCAACCACGCAAGGGCGTAACGCGTTAGCCGGCGCCATTCATCTACGCACCGCGCCTGCCGATTATGACTTTTCGCGCCGAACGCGTGCCGGTATAACCAGTAATGGTGATTACCAACTGGCTATCGCGCAAAATATTAACCTGATCGACCAAACACTCGCGGCGCGCATTGTCGTTGATAAACGCTATAACAAAGGCTTTATTGAAAATATTACCCAGAATCGAGACGATTGGGATCGCGATAATCTAACCACTATGCGCGTTAAATTACGCTATGACGCCAGCGATGATTTACGCTTTAAATTTAGCTATACCCAGGCAGATAAGGTATTTGGCAGCGAAATGTCATACCACCGTGGTGACGCCGCTGATTTTGACGTTTTTGAACGAAAAACCGTTCAAAATGACATTTATGAAACTGTGCAAAAAGAACAGATAGCCGTTTTTAATATAGACTATCAACTTGATGACCAGTGGTCGCTTGAAGCTATCTCTACTTACTCAAAAGTTGTTTTAAATCGATTGAGAGATCCTGATAATTCAGAACTCAGTAGCTTTGTGATGGGGCGTAATCATAATCGTGAATACGCCTTTAGCCAAGAATTAAAGGCACATTTTAGCAATGATTGGTTAAGTTCGGTCTTTGCGCTTTATCATGCCAACATTCGTTCTTTCAGTGGCAATGATCGCACCAATCATATGGCCTATCCATTTGGCGAGTCTTTCATTCCGTTGATCTTAAAGTACGATCTTGATAACAACATTAGCAATAACAATCTGGCATTTTATTCGTCAAATGATATTAAGCTCAATGACAACTGGTCAATCAACCTTGGCGTGCGTTTTGACCGTGAAACAGTCACTACCCGTAATCAAACGATAGCGAGCCGACAGAATGAATTAGGTCCTTATAATAATTTCGTCGATGGTTTGATTGCCGATGCAACCTCGCCCGCCCGAGGTGAAGAGACTTATAATGTGGTACTACCACGTGCGAGTGTGACCTATCAGGTAACTGATGATATTAATGTCAGCGCGATCTATTCCACTGGTTATCGTAGTGGTGGCATCAGCACTAACTTAGCTCGCGGCGAAGACGTTCCTTTTGACGCCGAATTCAATGATACCTACGAGCTCGCATTCCGCTCAAGCTGGCTCGATAATGCCTTGGTGGTTAACGCCAATGCCTTTGTCTATCAATGGCGAGATCAACAGGTTAACATCGATCGTTCGCAACGTCCTTTCGATAATGAAACCCGCAACGCCGGCTCATCTAGCTTGAATGGTTTTGAAATCGATGCCATGTATTACATTAATGACGACTGGAAGATCAGCGCCGCCATCGGTTACAGCGACACCGAGTATGATGTGTTCAAATCGGTCGATGAAACCACCGGTAAAGTGCTGTTCGATTATTCCGGTAACGAGTTTGCAGATGCAGCTAAATACACCGCCTCGCTGACCAGCCATTATCGCTTCTCTGATAACTGGTTCGTTTACGCCGATGCCAGTTATCGCGACAAACATTTCTATCGCGCCGACAATGAACGTCAGGTCGACTCGCTCGCCACGGCCAATGTTAAGTTAGGCTATGAAGAAGACATGTGGGACGTTTATTTCTACGTCAGAAACTTGTTCGATAAAGAAATTGCCTTGGCCAATTCTAGCTATAACACCTTCATTCCTGAGCAAGATCAGCTCAATATAGCAAAGGGATCTCATCATCAAATTAATTATGGTGAAGTGTCTGATCCACGCGTGTTCGGTTTCGAATTCAATTACCGTTGGGATTAATTTGCTAATTATTTAAGCCTAAGCCGACCAAAACACTTGGCCGGCTTTTATGTTCAGGATGAACGGTATGCCGCGGTGCCATGGATGGCAAGGAGCGGCGATGTTCAGGATGAACGGGCAGACTTTTTGTTCCTGACAAAGTCTAAGTACCACCGTCCTTGGCGGCAATGCCGCGGTGCCATGGCAGCTTTTATGCTCCCGGCAAAAGCTAAGTACACACATCCATGTGTGCACAGATTTTATGCTCCCGGCAAAAGCTAAGTACACACATCCATGTGTGCAATGGCAAGGAGCGGCGATGTTCAGGATGAACGGGCAGACTTTTTGTTCCTGACAAAGTCTAAGTACCACCGTCCTTGGCGGCAATGCCGCGGTACCATGGCAGCTTTTTTGCTCCCGGCAAAAGCTAAGTACACACATCCATGTGTGCAATGGCAAGGAGCGCCGATGTATTTAATTGATTGAGGATTAACGATGTTTCTGAGTTTTATTCCCGCATGGCTAGCCTGTTGTCTGCTGTATGGCACTAGTACCCGTCAACAAGTGCTGAGTGAGCCACTGCCAGCAATGAGTAGTCGAGGCGCAGCGTGCGTGTTAATTTCCCTTAGCGTTGCGCTGTTAGTTAACGCCTTGCCGAGTGTGAGCGCCTTGATTGTTGGACTGAGCTTGGTCTGTTGCTTGCTGCCATTAATCACCTTGATTAGTGCCTATGGCCGTGGCTATTTGATTGGGGCAACCGTGCTGGTTGGTGTTAGCTGCGTCCTATTTTATCTGATGGGAGCAAGTGCCTGATGTGGTCACGAACATTTTGCGGATTAATTTTGGGTTTATTGATTTCTGTTTCTGTCGCGCTAAACCTTAATTTAATATTACCCATTGCTCAGGATCTCTCGCTATTAATTGGCTTGCTAGTTGCTTTCCCCATTTGGGTTGGCGTACAGGTTTGGAGTTATAGCTTTAGCAGCGCAAAACAAGCATGGATTAAGGGTTCGATGGTCTTGGCGCCTTGCATGGCACTGAGTATATTTCTAGTGATGATGAGGCAATTTACATGAAACGTGAAGGATTAAAGGCACTAACTAACGCGCATGCGTGGGTTGGTTTGGTGATATCTGCCGTACTGTTTATTGTATTTTTTGCTGGTTCAATAAGCTTATTTCGCGACAATATCGCACAATGGGAGAGTGCCCCGCACTTTGCCAATGAGCAGTTTAACACCGATATTAGCTTGGATAAGACCATTGCCGCCATCGAGCAGCAACATCAAGTTTATATGCATGATGAGGTTAGAATTTGGTTTCCTAAGCCACATGAGCCGTTAACCAGTGTTACCTTTGCCGCTCAGTTACCGGACGGCGAACACCAAGACCATCATCTCCTATTATCTCCAACGAGCAATAATATTGTCGGCGACGGCGATAGTTTTGACTTTGCTAATTTCTTGTATGGTCTGCATATCGACTTACATATCGATGACTTTGGTAAATATATCGTAGGTTTGACTACGCTATTTTTCTTTGTCGCGCTAATTAGCGGCGTGGTTATTCATTGGCGCAAGATTGTTGGTAAGTTCTTTTTATATCGTAAAGACGGTAGTAAAGACCGCTTGCTTGACGCTCATAACGTGATTGGCGTGATGGGGTTACCATTTCATATCATGTATGCCTTCTCCGGCTTAGTGTTTAATCTGTTGATTATCTACCAGATATCTTATGCTGTTGTGTTGTATGGCGGTGATCAGCAGGCGCTGTTTCGAGACGCAGGCTTTGTCGATACGCACATCGAAGAAGCCAATCAAACGCAGCCGATGGTGGGCTTAGACAAACTTATGCTTAAGGCTCAGAAAAGCCTAGGTAATATTGAGTTTAACCGAGTCAGCATTGAACATTTTGGCGATCAAAGCGCATCAATATTATTTAGCGGTTCAGATCCAAGTCAATTCTCTACCCGTAAAGAAGTACGCTATCATATCGCCTCTGGCAAAGAGCTCTACAAGACGTTGAACAACTTTGATAACAGCCTGCGCTCAGGATTATCGGTGATTGCGACACTCCACTTTGGTGATTTTGCGGGTTATGGACTTCGCTTATTGTTTTTTGTCTTGGGGATTGGCACTTGTTATATCATTCTGACCGGGAATTTAATGTGGATTGAGAAGCGCGCTAATAAACGCAAGGCCAACAAACTTGGTTTGCATCTTGTCAAAGCGATGACATCGGGCACATTTATTGGGATTATATTTGCCAGTGCCGTTGGTTTTATCGCAGCGCGACTACTGCCAATAACCACACCACTGCGCAGCGAAATGATTATTGAGATCTTTTTTGCCTGCTTATTTTGCGCGTTGTTTGCCTCATTGCTGATAAAGAAACAGCATCTATTTAGCAAATGGCTATGTAAATTAAGCGCGATGTTATTGCTTAGTGTGCCATTGCTAGACTGGATAATGTTCAATGATGAGATTATTTTGATGGCTCACAATGGACGCTTCGACGTGGTTATTGTTGATGCCATGTTAGTATTATTGGCCATCGCATGCTGGATGTTTAGTGGGGAAATCAAAGTGGAAGTTCAGGAAGAAGTTGATTTAACAGATGAACTGCCACAAGTAAATGCTAACTAACATAGGGCAAGGGTTTGAAAAATAAACGACTGTAGACGTTGGGGTAGGATCTACATGGTGAATGGTTTACCTGTGTGATAAAAGGAACGCAGCACAACGATACTCATAGAGTAAGCTGCCTTCCACATATAGACTACTCAATTTTCTATCCTAGCTTCCCACTAACGTTGAACGATAATTTTTGCAAACTGAAGTCGTTCTAGCATCTTGAGATACTGTTTTGTTTGTTATTGGGTTGGTAAAATCAAAGTCGACTTGAACACGTGAAATAACTTGTTGTTTATTGCGGTTCATTGCCGTCGCTTCCCATTGCCAGTCCTTTAGTGCATTGACAGTCGATTTATCGAATAACCCTTTGGGGAACGATTCTTTTACTGCGTAATCCTCTAATTGTCCATTGGCGTTAATGGCGATATCAACAACGACACAGCCAGATTTTGTTCCATTTAGTGCGGCATCTGGAAATTTCGGATGTTGACGACTCGTAACTTTCCAGAGTTTATTTGAATGGCTTTCAGTTGCATCGGCTTTAAATTCTGAGGTGAGGTCTAGATAATTTGAATATTTGCTTTGTAGTGAAGTGTCAGTCGTTGTTGAGCAACCAGCCATTGCACCAACAACACATAGTGTCACGATAATTTTTTTCATAAAACATCCCTTCTATTGTGTGATTGTAAAAGTTTGATCCAACTGTTTTAATATGCACCGCTTTAGCTGAATAAATACTGAACACAGCTGTTAACTGATTGTTAAATAACGTATAGATGTATTACTATTACCTACTGCCTAAGGCTAAAGTGTGGTTTTTAATCCGGTTTACAGCTGAGGTTTTTACGCGTTATTGTCATTATCGTGTGGATGTAAAAAACGTGTACCTGACTCTAAACACTTTACATTCAGATACATTGCGATACTACACTATATGTTAGTCCCTTGATTATTTGATATTTTATTAAAAATAAAAATCACCTAATGATCAAGGGGTATTATGTACATTCTGAAGTGGTTATAGTATTCCGGACACACAATTACAGATATAATTAAATCTAGTAGAGGTGTGTTAATGAATAACGATAAAAACAAAAAATATCCAGCAGAGTTTAAAGAATCATCAGTAAGA
>Ga0105355_10000172_pt1 | contig 57187 bp, 53 predicted proteins | sample GOMGulsemesocosm_2_FD_83508 | JGI IMG/M metagenome (GOLD analysis project Ga0105355, IMG submission 83508) | Methane-oxidizing microbial communities from mesocosms in the Gulf of Mexico - GOM9C Gulf of Mexico | ecosystem: Environmental > Aquatic > Marine > Cold seeps | place: Gulf of Mexico...
AGAAATCGCTTACAGAAATCAAAGATGTACTTGCTTCACGCGGTCTATCTTTAGGTATGCGTTTAGAAAACTGGCCACCGGCTAGTATCGCTGACGCTTTATAAGCACTATGACTATTCGCTTAATCGTGGGTAGTCTAGTCGAACAAGATTTAGTTAAAAGGATAAGGTCATGCGCCATCGTAAGAGTGGACGTCAACTGAACCGTAACAGCAGTCATCGTCAAGCTATGTTTCGCAACATGGCGGTATCTTTGTTGGAAAACGAAGTTATCAAGACTACTTTGCCAAAGGCAAAAGAACTGCGTCGCGTAGTTGAACCATTAATCACACTATCTAAAGTTGATAGTGTTGCTAACCGTCGTTTAGCATTTGCCCGTACTCGTGATAAAGCGGTTGTAGGCAAATTGTTCACCGATCTAGGCAAACGTTATGAAGATCGCCCAGGCGGTTATACTCGTATTCTAAAGTGCGGCTTCCGTACTGGTGACAACGCTCCAATGTGTTACATTGAGTTAGTTGGTCGTCCAGTTGTTGCACAAGAAGAAGAGTCTTCAGAAGATTAATTTCTTCAAGTTTAGTGGTAACACTAGACTGACTTAAAAACCCGGCTTAGGCCGGGTTTTTTACGGCTATAATAAAATTAAAGATAGCTAAGTATTTGTTGTTTTCGATACCAGGCAATAGGTATGCCGATACAAATATGCAATATCCCACTGAGTATTGCAGCGACAAAAAGTGCAGCGACGACCCCAAAAAATATCCCTCCGATATGTCCTTCCGATAGTAACCACGTGATTATACAACCGATTAGGCTCATTACGTAAAAGAACCATTTAATTAGGCGATGTGGAAAGACGTAACTCCCGATTAACGACAAATTTTGATAGTTTTGTTGGGTAGTCAAATTACTGCCTTTAAACCATTGAACATGATCGAGACAATAGAGGGTCAATTGATGTCCTGACTCGCAGGGTATTACCAAATCAATTAATTCCAATGCCTTGGGTTTACCTTCTTCATCGGTGATATGAATCGTCTGTATGTCGGTATTTCTCGAACTAACACTGGTGGTTGAACCGCGTTGTTGATGTTGAGTAACAGTGCTAAAGTGCGTTTCATTACGCGTCGCTTGACTGCTTACATCTACGGTAGTTCGACACAACGTATAGTGTCCGAACAGGCTAGTAATTGATGCTACTTGTTCCATGTTATTCTCCTAACTAACTATTGTGGTTACTTAACTATTGTGGTTACTTAACGAGAGTGTACACAATGCGGCCTTTATCAATGAGTTGGTTGCCTTTTACCCGGTATCTTAAGTATTTTTTGGTATTACCATTAACTGAGGTAACGAGTAGGTTACTGCCTAAAACTTTATAGGTGGCGGTTCCCATCACGTAATCGTTCTTACCTACCGACGTGACGTTACCATTGAGGTCAAACTTAATGCCTTCAGTGCTATGCGAAGCGGTGTACTGGGCTCTGTATTTCCCTTCAATATATTGCGGCTGATAAAATGCATTTCCTCGCATATCCTGCAACATATTTTTGGTCTGCACAAAATAGTCTTCGGCATTAGAAAGCGACGTTTGCTCGCTATAAACATAGAGCCTGTCGGCTACTTTTTTATAACGCATCACTGCTGAGATCTCGCCGTCAATGTGGACATTGCCTTGATTATCGAATTTGCGAGTTTCGCCAGACATTGAACTAAACTCCCCCTCAATAAGTTCAGGTAAGTACAACGTTGTTAGGGGGAATCCCGATAGTTCGTTGCCAGTTATGGTCAAGATCATAATTTGCTGGTTTGGGCCCTTAATGCGTATTTGGTTGCCGTCTTTTTCGTAGCTCCCTTCTGCGACCGTACCAGCGTATGATACGTGTGCAATATTGTCGTCTTTGAGGGTGATCGAGCTGTTTAGGCTTTTTGAAAAATAGCTCACTTCAGGTGCTGGCGAACAGCCAAAGACGAGTAAGCTACCGAGCAAACTACTACTTAGGTTAATGCGGTTCATATTAGTTCTCCTGTGTATTGAATCTATAAGGCTATTGGAATCAGCGGCTTTGTGCATCGTCAGTTAACAGGGGTTATAGTGAGTTAACTGGGTTTAGCGCACATTTCTTTTATTAGACTATAATGATGCTGCGAGGAACCGATGATGGGTAATACACGACAGCGCGGCGTGCAGGCATCACGTCTAAAGCTAGAACACTATATGCATTTGGCTGGGATAAAAACTCAGGCGGAAATTGCCAAGCGTCTTGCCGACCGGGAAGGGCTAGAAAGCGAACCTAAAGATCTCGTGAGTCGGATTTTTCGGCAAAAGAAAGTCGCGCCGCATTCGTTAGAGCGTGTTGCGCATATTTTAAATGTACAAAGTCACAAACTTTACCTGAGCGTAGAAGATGGTCGCTCTTATGACTTAGGTGGTTCGGCGCCAGAGCACATTCATGTCAATAACGCTGTATTGCTTGGGTTAGCTGTACTGGCCGTCTCGTTGTTAATCTGGTTATACACAACATCAGATAACCAGCTTGGGCCCATCGTTGCTAGGACGCCAGAGTCAATTAACCCTAACGTTATTATTTACCCGAAAAACCAATCATTGTATGGGCTTGCTGATTATATGGTGGCGCACAACCCAACGCTTCGATTGGGCATCGTGCCGAGTATTTTGCACCAGTCTTTTGATTTAACAAAAATGGGCGGTACCTACGAAGCAGATTTTATTATTGTGCTTGAACAACAGATAGTCGATAGATATGTTGTGGTGCGGATTAAACGGTTAGACAAACAGGGGGAATTGCAGCAATCATCAGCTATTATTCTGGGTCGCAATCAATTGCCACACGCGTACGCATATATCAGTAATAAGGCACAATCAATTATCGAGGTGGCATTGATTGATGACGATGACCATCAGGAGCTTAAAACCCCTGTGATTAAAGAGCCTGATATACAGAATTTGCTGGCAGCACGTACGCTCCTCGATCGCTATTTTGACATGGATGTTAAAGCCCAGATGGTGACGTTACTCAAGCGTCTTGATTCAGTCCGTGCTGACGGATTAGCGACTCGATGCGTGCTTGAGGCTAATCTTGCTTGGCACGGCGACGAGAAAGAAAACCTAGCGCGCGCCGCAGGCCTTTGTAAACGAGCGCTATTACTTGATGATAAGCATCCCTTTGTCCTTGCGGCATACGCCAATGTGCTGCTTAAAAATGGAGAGAATAAAGCGGCTCGGCGCAGCTATGAGCAATTAATTGAAGATTACCCAACGCACATCGAAGGGTTGCTCGGCCTTGCTGCGCTTGATATGCATGATTACACCCAAGGGGGTAGCCAAGCCAGTGCATATTTGGAGAGTGCGATCCAATTTTCTGAACAGGCGGTTGCCCAAGATGTGACCTATTGGCGCGGATACCATGTGTTAACGACATTCTATTATCTAAGTCGGCAGATGGATAAGGCGCTGGAAAATGTCTCTCAGGTAGTCGTGTTGGCACCCAATCAAATAACCTTGGGTAATGCCGTGATGCTCAACTTGTGTCATGACAATCTTGCGATCGCAAATCAGTTTTCATTGCAACTCGCAGCACATGCCCCCAATTCGTATATCGGATACGAGACGATGTTTTTTATAAAAGCCTACCAACAGGACTTTGTTAGTGCGTTGGCTTCAATGAAACAGGCGATGGCCATCTTTGAAAAAGAGGGCGGAGGCTTGCACATGCAATGGGGTCAACTAGCCGACGCCTATCGATGGTTAGAGCAACCAAAATTAGCCATCACTAACTATCAGCGCGCTCTAATTGAATATACCCAGGATGAGATCAAGCAACAAACTGTGCCGCATGATCAAATATTTTCACTCTATTATCAATATGGTATTGAGCCCGCCCAATCAAAAATTAACATCGCCACGTTGGTTGAGAAGATCGATAATATGGATTTGCGCAGCGCCTCTACAGCACATCTATTACAAGCGGCGAAGTTATATCGCTGGCTTGGCAAGGAACGCAGCGCGCAACAACTTCTTAGCAAGTTGGTCGATATTTGTCCTGTTTATCGCCGGGTTTTCGACTTGAGAGAGCTTTAGCCACTGCAGAAATTTTAGCTGTTGCATCATTGATACCTGTGATAAGTTCAAACTCCCTTTATAGATGGAGTTATTACAATGATAGGTTACGTAACGCTAGGTACAAATGATTTAGATCGCGCGGTAGCATTTTATGATGAGCTGTTAGGCACCATTGGCGCAGGTCGTTTTTTGGAAATGGATACCTTTGTTGCCTGGGCTACCGCGCCAGGTCAGCCGGGCTTATCAGTTACTAAGCCATATAATGGCGAGGCCGCCACCGTTGGCAATGGCATGATGATAGCGCTACAGCTCGAATCTAATGAACAGGTTGCGGCCTTTTACGAGAAAGCGATCTCATTGGGCGCGACCTGTGAAGGTAAACCTGGTCTACGTGGTGAGATGGAAGGATTCTATGCTGGCTACTTTAGAGATCTAGATGGCAACAAGCTCAATGCATTCCACATGAACATGGGATAGTAAGCTATACCCGCCTGAGCAGGCTACCAATTACTGTGTTCGATAAGTTGTTTGGCCTGCTTATGATAACCAGAAAGGTAGGCTATCGCCTGCTCATCTCCCTTAAACGTTCCCCACGTACGCAGCATCGCGCTCGGCAATACATCCTTTCTTATTGGGTATTCAAAGTTGATTTCACTATATATTTTTTGTGCAGCTTTGGTGGTTAAAAACTCAATAAATTTAATCGCCTGCTTTTTATTTCTTGATGCTTTGGTAACCGCCGCTCCGCTGATATTGAGATGAGTTCCTCGATCTTGTTGGTCAGGCCATAAAATAGCGACCTGTTGGTATACACGGCGGTCTATCGCTTTGGCGCTAGTGGCCAACATGCCGTAATAATAGCTATTAGCAATGGCGACATCACAATAACCGGCTGCAAGGCTGCGTAATTGATCGCGATCGCCACCGTTTGGTCGTTTGGCCAAGTTCAATGATATCGCATTGACCCATTCCTTAGTGGCCGCATAGCCCTCATTATGGATAAAGGCTGCTACCATAGAGCGGTTATAATAGTGCGAGCCCTTGCGAGCACATATCTTTCCCCGCCAGCGTGGCAAGACAAGATCTTGATAGCGAGTTAAGCTATTTTCTGCGACGCGTGCTTTAGCGATAAACAAGGTGCGTGCACGGATTGAAAGGCCGAACCAAAAATTGTTGCTATCTCTTAGGGAGTGAGGAATATTGTTATCTAAAAGCGCTGAGTGTATCGGCGCAAGTAGGCCGCGGCGTTTGGCGTCTTCTAGGCGGGCTACATCAACCGTAAGCAGGACATCTGCGAGACTATTTTCGCCATCATTGGCTAAACGTGCGATCAAATGATCGGCCTTGCCGCTTACTAGATTCACCGCTATCCCGGTCTGCTGTTCAAATTGCGTGATCAAGGGGCGGATTAGCTCTGCCTTCCTAAAGGAGTATACATTGAGGCTGTCAGCAATTGCATTGCAGGGCATGGCACAAATAATTGCACTAAGCGTGCAAATGACAAGGGATCGCATCTATCATATTCCTAATTGTTAATGATTCGTGTTTGCATTAAAGCACTTTTACGTTACTATGTATATTATTTACTATCGTAAACAAGTATTTATTAGGGGTTTTAGTGGCGAAGAGCATGGCAACCTATCTCAAAAGATATGCCGTCGTTTTATTGGTGATGGGCTTAGGGTTAATGCTCACTTATACCTTGTTTGTTTCCTTGTGTTATTTTGAACAGCAGGAGCGGACGCACCAATACGAATCTACTTTCAAGGATAAGGTCAATAACTTAACCCAGGCCATTATGGCTATCGATAAGGTGTTCCAATCGGCGAGTAGTGTGCTAAGAATGTCGCCACACCAGAGCAATCCTGATTTTTCTCAGTTGATCAATAAAGAGTTTCTTGAAGATACAGGGATAAAGGGGATCGAGTGGGCGCTGGCGATACCGACTAACCAGATCGCGATGCTTGAGTCGACCATGCGTAAACAAGGTTTTTTTGATTTTAGAGTCTACCCCCCTGCAAAGTCTGCCTGCCTAACAGCGCCACTTTCTTATACGCTGCCAGTGACATTAGCCCAACCGATGGATCGGGTGGGGCAGAACCTCGGTGTTACCATCGAGTCTAATTGCGCCTTGGCCCAAGCGTTAGCACAGGGCATTGATACGGGTTATTTTATTGACACCAGTTATCAAACTACCGATCGCGATCTTGGGGTGGAGCTGTTCCAGCCATTGTTTGATACGAGCAATCGCTTAATCGGGGTGCTACACGGTATGGTGATGATGAATGAGCTTATTGACGATATCTGGCGAGATGTAGCTTCTTCAAAACACTTAAGGCTAGCGATTTACCGTGATAAAGAGCATCACAAGTTGCTCTATGCTTCAAATTGGGCACAGCGGTGCATCGATAATTGCGGTGCGAATAAACCGACCTTCCATATGAACGCGATAGTGCCGATGGCAAATGAGTTATGGTATGTTGAGTTTGATGTAATGAGCGATGCTAATAACTTAAATGCTTACAGCGTGGCATTGCTGATGTTAATCCTTACGGCGTGTCTAAGTGTCTACATACTGAGCAATATTAATCGAGTTCGTTGGGCCAATACCTTGGTGCAAGAGCGTACAGAGACCCTCGAATTTCGCGCCAGCCATGACGAGCTAACAGGTTTATTAAACCGCCAGGCGCTACGAGACATCTTATCCGATAGTACGGATGGCACCAAAGCCAATGAGTTATGCAGGTTCAGTTTGTTATTTATTGACTTAGACCACTTCAAAAAAGTCAATGACACCATGGGCCATTTAATCGGCGATCGCTTATTGCAGCAGGTGGCAACACGATTGCAAGCAAGCGCGCGAGCCGACGATTTGGTGTTTAGATTCGGTGGCGATGAATTTGTATTGATTCTGCGTAACAATTGCGACAGAGCATTAGTACAAAGTGTTGCCGATCGTGTTTTGGAACAATTGCAACAACCCTTTATCATTGATGATAATCCATACCATATTGGGGCAAGTATTGGCGCTACCTTGGTCCGTAATCAACGTATTAATAGCGATGAAGTGATGCGCAATGCCGATATAGCGATGTATGAGGCTAAGAGCGCAGGGCGTGGCAAGGTGATCTTCTTTACGGCCAGCATGTACCAACGGGTGTTATATCGTCAGGCCATTGAGTCGGCGTTGGTTGGCGCGATCGAAAACCATCAGCTGATTCTACATTTCCAGCCCATAGTCGCTCAAGATGGCAAACTTAAAGGCTTCGAGGCGCTGTGTCGTTGGCAACATCCACAGCGCGGGATGATCCAGCCGGATGATTTTATTGGTATTGCCGAGGAATCGGGTCAGATCGGCCAACTAGGGGCCTGGGTCATCGAACAGGCTTGCCGGCAGCTAGCTATGTGGCGTCGACAATGGGGTATTGAATCCCTGCCTTATATTAGTGTTAACGTCTCACCGGCGCAGCTTAAAGACAGTGGTATTGTCGATGTAGTGAGTGGCTGTTTAGCAAAGTACAATTTGCCGGGACGTTTGTTGGCGATCGAGCTTACCGAATCTGCGCTGATCAATAACAAGATTAGCGTCAAACAGCATCTATCCTCAATCCGTCAGTTGGGCGTAAAAATTTTTCTTGATGACTTTGGCACGGGTTACTCCTCATTGTCCTTGTTGCAGCATTTCCCGATCGATGTACTTAAAATAGACCGCAGTTTTGTGGTGGGATTAGCACAAGGCAATAGTGAGTCCACCAGTCTGGTTGAAGTCATTATAAAAATGGCACATGCGCTGAATATGGAAGTTGTGGCGGAAGGGGTCGAGGATTTAAGTACCAGTCGCTGGTTGGCGCAGCAATCGTGTGAAGCGATGCAGGGCTATTATTTTTCCAAGCCCGTTTGCGGCAAGGATTTGGCGCAATTAATGACATGTCATATGGCAGCGAGACTCACGGGCTTAGGTGAGTCGTCACTGCTACTCGAATTGATTTAGCGCTACGACTCCTTAAGCCATTTAGCGACGTCTTTGGCGTAGTAGGTTAGGATGCCATCGGCGCCAGCGCGCTTGAAGCACATTAGCGCTTCCAGCGCGACGCTCTTTTCATCGAGCCAACCATTTTGTGCGGCGGCTTTGTGCATTGCATATTCACCACTGACTTGATAAGCGAAGGTTGGTACGCCAAATTCACTTTTAACACGGCGCACTATATCCAGATATGGCATGCCTGGTTTTACCATGACGGTGTCAGCTCCTTCGGCGATATCTAAGGCAATTTCGTGCATGGCTTCATCGCTATTGGCCGGGTCCATCTGATAGTTCTTCTTGTTGCCGCCCTTAAGATTGCTAGCAGAGCCTACAGCGTCTCTAAACGGTCCATAGTATGCACTAGCGTACTTAGCCGAATAAGCCATTATTTGCGTGTTTACGTGGCCTGCTGCCTCGAGCGCTTCGCGGATCGCGCCGATGCGGCCATCCATCATATCGGACGGAGCCACCATGTCGGCACCTGCTGCGGCATGAGATAGCGCCTGCTTGATCAAAATCTCGGTGGTCGTGTCATTTAAGACATAACCGTCAGCATCAATAATGCCATCTTGACCATGCGTGGTGAAAGGATCTAATGCGACATCGGTGATAACACCAAGTTCAGGGCATGCTTCTTTAATCGCTCGAACAGCTTTCTGCGCAAGGCCATCGCTATTATATGCTTCGTGGGCATCGAGGCTTTTTAGTGCGCTGGAAGTCACTGGGAATAAAGCAATGGCAGGTACGCCAAGCTCGACCAGCTCAATTGCTTCTTGGACTAATAGGTCGATAGAAACACGACTCACGCCAGGCATAGAGGCCACCTCTTCGCGGCGATTCTTACCTTCAATGACAAACATCGGATAGATCAGATCGTTAACCGTAAGGGTGTTTTCAGCCATAAGGCGGCGACTAAAGTCATGCTTACGCAAACGGCGCATTCTTGCATTGGGATAAGCTCTTGAAACAATATTCATGGTAGTTCTCTCGATTAATTTTCTGGTGACTGCGCGCCACAAACTTGATTTCGGCCACGTTCTTTGGCTTGGTATAGCGCCTTATCAGCGAGGCTGAATAAACTGTCGTCTGCGGTGGAGTCTTCGATAGTAAGTGTTGACACGCCAATGCTCACGGTGATATTTAACGGCACGCCATCGAACAATATGTTGTTTTGTTGGGTTTTTCCGCGGATCAGTTCGGCAACTTTTAGCGCCCCTTTGTGGTCGGTATTGGATAATAGGATCGCGAATTCTTCGCCACCGTAGCGACACACATAATCATTGGGGCGACGTAACAGCTTGATAATATTTTTTGCGAACGAGACCAAAACCTTATCACCGGTGAGGTGACCGTAGTTGTCATTTACCTGCTTGAAATGATCGATATCGAGCATTAGCAGGGATAACGGTGTTTTCTGACGCCTGCTTAGGCGATATTCCGCGAGTAGCCGCTGGTCGTAAAATTTCCTATTCTTACAGCCCGTCAGTGAGTCATTGGTGGCCTGTTCTTCGAGCCGGCGATTGGTCTCTTGAAGTTCGCGCAGGGTCACACTTAACTCGAAAGTACGCTCATCAACTAAGGCTTCTAGTGTGTGATGCTGTTCTTCTTGTTCCTTCAAGTATTGGTGATCTTCTTGGGCCTCGGCTTGCGCGCGCTCGATTTTCACCTGTTGCTTATGCTTGAATTGTTTTTGTTGGTCAATCCATTGCTTAGCGAGCGCACTAACAAAGAATGAAAGATGGAAGAAATAGAAAATGTGGCTACTGAAATTTTCTTTCTCCAGCGCCCAATAGCCAGAGATAAACAAAGCTTTGAGTACTATGTATATACCCAGGAAAACCCAACCTAAGGCGAAAAGCACTGCGACAGAGTTATCTTTTCGCGCAAGCGTGATCGATAATGCCGTCATCAGTATGATAACGACGAATACCGACATGATTGCCGCGATGGCGGAGATAAAAATCGGTAACACAGTGAATACCGCGCACACAACGATTAAGGCTTTGCTCGCAAGGCTAAAAGCGCGATAGGAGCGAGGCGTTAAATGATGATTAAAATCTAACACCTTGGCACTAAATAAGGCCCCTAGCCAGATGCAAAACAGTGACAAAGGAGGAGAAACTAAGTTTTGGATCCACGGCTGTTCGGGCCACAACATGAGGCTTGCATATCCTTCGAACGTCGCTATAAATAAAATTGAGGTGAGCGCGTACGCAGATAAATATAAAAAATTATGGTTTCTGGTGAGATAAAAAAGTCCAATACCAAGTAATCCTATCGCCAGCATACCGCCAAATAGTAGACCAAACATTAAGGACACATTTGAGCTGCTAGCTAACGCTTCATTGGCCGAAATGAGGGCTAATGGCATAGCGGATGCGGCGCTGCCTTTGTATTTTATATAGACAGTATGATGGGTTTGCCCTTGCGGTAAAGGAAACAAGAATAGCCGTGTCGGTGTCGGTCGCGCTGCGACTTTAAGGGTGTCACCTGCATGATAGCTTTTTAGGTGATTGTTACTTTGAATATAAACATCGATCTGATCGATTAAAGGATTACCGATTTCAAGGTACCATCGATTTTGGCTGGTGCTAAGTGGCGGTGTTTCAAGGGTAAAGCGAATCCAATAACTACGCGATATTAATCCAAAATTGAGGGACCTCTCAGCCTTTTTCCAAGTCGAATCGTCGAGTTTTAATACATAATCGATGAAATACTCGCGATCGCTTTGATTGAAGTATTCGATGGTGTGGTTATGTGGCGTGATTACGTGTCGGTGACTGGCTTGAGCAACGCTAAGCCCAGAGGTAATCGTGAAGAACATGATCAATAATAAACGGAGAATTTGCATGTCCAACATCCTAGTCAGGTCTGAGGTTAAAAAAATTATTGGTCGTATTCAAACAGTTATTAACTAATTGATCAAGTGACTGTTGTCGCGCATTGGCCACCGCTTGTGCAATATGAGGAAGATTTGCCGGTACATTGTTACGTGACTTAGGCTTAGGCCTTATGTCTCTGGGCATTAAGTATGGCGAATCGGTTTCTAGCATCAGGCGATCACTGGGGATATATTTTACGGCCGCTTTAAGTTCTAGCCCGCGGCGCTCGTCGCATATCCATCCCGTTACGCCGATGTGTAAATCTAAATCAAGATAATCTTGCAGTTCTTGTTTGGTGCCAGTGAAACAATGAATCACTGCATTAGATAGCGCGGCACGGTGTTTAGTGAGTATCTCGATAAACTTCTGGTGGGCATCGCGTTGGTGCATCACCACTGGCATTTTTAATTGCGCCGCTAATGATAATTGCGCTTCAAATGCTTTTATTTGTGCTGGTCTTGGCGAAAAATCACGATTAAAATCTAGGCCACACTCACCGATAGCAACCACTTCTTGCTCGGCCGCAAGGTTGCTTAGCTGGGTTAATGAATGTTGATCGAAGGTTTTTGCATCGTGGGGATGTATGCCAGCGGTGGCATAAATTTGGCCGGGAAACGCTTTAGCATGACTAAGTGCCACTTCGCTACCTTGCACACTACAACCCAATGCAATGAGTCGTGTAACGTGGAGCGCTTTGGCGTCGTCAAGGATCTGCGCGACTTTATGTTCGAGCGGGCCGTTACTTAGGTTAACCGCAATATCGATGAGTGTGGGGTGGCTCACTTTATCCTCTTGACCCGAATCTTTCTATTGCGCTCGAGTTGGCCAAGAAAGAAAGAGCCTAAGGCGCCTTTCTTAATAAAGACCGCTTTATTAGCCTTCAAGTTATAAGTCCCCGACTCCTTTTGCTGCCACACTTGTCCGCTGGCTAGGGTAAATATTTTCTTATCGCGCGCGTCGGTTCGCACATTGACGACCTGAACAGCGACTTGCTCAGGACTTAAGTGATTGACTTTTTTACTCTCGAAACCAAAAATATCTTTGTTATCAGTTGTATTGGTTGTTGCCTTGGTTAAGCGATCGAAACAACTTAAGCGCTTTTTATCATTAGTGATGACGGCGCAACTCTTTAATTGTTGCGACAATAGTTGCGCCGCTATTGCACTGCTAGAACCGCACAATAGCGTGATAATAATGACGAGTTTAATCTTCATTAGAGACAGTTTCCGTTTGGTCTTCTTCGTCGGTCTTTGGTTTATAAAGCGAGGCAATAATAATACCGCATTCAAATAACACCAGCATAGGAACGGCGAGCATCGACTGAGAAATGATATCTGGCGGGGTTAATAACATGCCAACCACAAAGGCGCCAACCACCACATAAGGGCGCTTTTCACGTAATTTTTTCGGGGTTGTGACACCCGCCCAACACAATAAAATAATCGCGATGGGGATTTCAAATGCGAGGCCAAAAGCAAAGAATAATTTAAGTACAAAATCTAAATAGCTCTCGATATCTGTGGCAATAGTCACCCCTTCTGGTGCGACGCTAGTAAAGAAACCAAAGATAACGGGAAATACCACGTAATAGGCGAAAGCGATGCCAGCATAAAATAACACGGTGCTGCTAAATAGCATCGGCATCACCAATCTTTTTTCATGACGGTATAACGCCGGTGCAATAAAGCCCCATACCTGATGCAGTACAAAAGGGATGGCAATAAAGAATGACAACATCATGGTCAATTTAAAGGGGGCAAAGAACGATGAAGTAACACCCGTGGCGATCATCGAGGTGCCTTCCGGTAAATGCGCCTTTAAAGGTTCTGATATATAGGCGTAAATATCGTTAGCGAAATACACCAAACAGACAAAAATCAACAGCACGCTTAACACGGCCTTTAATAAACCGTTTCTTAATTCCATCAAGTGGCTGATCAGTGGTTGTTGCGAAGACGACATAATTATTCTTTATCTAATGGTGGAGCCGGTGGTGTTTTCGGCTGATTTAAATAAGGGCGGGTCACGTCAGCAGCCGCTTCTTGTAGTGTTTTTACCGACTCGCGTAATTCTGCAGGTATAACGTCACTGTTGAGATCAGTGCTAATGCTCTCGGCTTTTTTTAAGTCGCTGTGGAGCTTGTCAATTTCAAGTTCTTGCTCTAGCTCCTGCTTGACATTATTTGCCATCTTGCGTGCGGTGCGGATCCAGCCGCTGATTGTTCTTACCGCGACAGGCAAGCGCTCGGGACCTAAGACAATAAGGCCCAAGATACCAATAACCATGATTTCCCAAAATCCAATGTCTAGCATCGGTAATTAGGCCTGATCTTTTTCTTTGTTTGGTACCGTTTCGCTAGTCTCTTGAGATTGCTCTTTATTGGCTAGTGATTTTTTATCGTCATCATTTTCTTCTTCAGGGCTCATTGCTTTTTTGAAGCCCTTTACCGACGAACCCAGATCGCTGCCTAAGTTACGTAATTTCTTTGTGCCAAATAACAATACAATGATCACAGCAACGATTGCTAATTGCCAAATACCGATGTTTCCCATAATTACTCCAACATAATACAAATAATAAATTGAGTCCTATACATTCTAATCGCTTTTAGCGCTCGCTGTACAGTTTCTCGTGAGTTTACTGAACTAGCGCTTTGCTTGCCATGCGATTAACCAAGCGATGCAACCCATACTCACTAGCAGAACCGGTGGCCATGATACGCCGATTGATTGATAGATAAGGGTGGCACAGATCAATAAAGTACCACCTATCGTTAACCAGAATTGACTTTTTTGCTGTTTGTGCTGGTTTTCCACCATGATGGTCTGATTCTTTTGCCAGTTTGCCTGATGGCGGCCGTGTTGCTTAAGGTTATCATAAATAAGATTGGGCAGTTCTGGCATTTTCTCGACCCAGAACGGCGCGTTACTCTTGATCGACTTAGCAAATGCCTTAGGGCCCATTTGCTCCTTCATCCAATTTTCCAGGAAAGGTTTAGCGGTTTTCCATAAATCGAGCTCCGGATAGAGTTGGCGACCTAAACCTTCGATATAGAGTAATGTTTTTTGCAATAAAACCAATTGCGGCTGCACCTGCATATTAAAGCGACGCGCCGTTTCAAAGAGGCTAATCAACACATGGCCAAATGATATTTCAGCTAGCGGTTTGGCGAATATTGGTTCAAGTACACGGCGAATCGCCAGTTCAAACTCCTCGACGTTGGTATCGGCAGGCACCCAACCAGAATCAATGTGAAGAGTGGCAACCTTACGGTAATCGCCATTGAAGAAGGCAACGAAATTTTCAGCCAAATAGCGTTGGTCGTCCTTGCTCAGGGTACCAATAATGCCACAATCGATACCGATATATTTAGGGCTACTCGGGTTTTGACGTGACACAAATACATTGCCCGGATGCATATCGGCGTGAAAAAAGCTGTCGCGAAATACCTGGGTGAAAAACACTTCCACGCCACGCTCTGCAAGTAACTTAAGATCGGTGCCTTGGGCCTTTAGTTCATCGACATTGGCCACTGGGATACCGTATATTCGCTCCATTACCAGCATATTTTTGTAGCAATGCTGCGGATATATCTTCGGAATATAGAGGGAGTCTGAATCGATAAAGTTATTACGCAGGATCTCGCTATTGGCCGATTCAATCTGCATGTCCAATTCATTAATAATGGTGCGTTTGTACTCTTCAACCACTTCTATAGGGCGCAGGCGTTGGGCAAATTCAGGCAGTGCCTTGGTCAGTATCCTAGCGAAAGTGTCCATCAAGTCGGTATCGCTTAAGATGATGCTTTGAATATTTGGGCGAATGACTTTAATTACAATTTCTTGATTATTTTCCTTAAGCGTAGCGGTATGTACTTGGGCAATGGACGCGCTCGCTAATGGTGTGACATCAAAGTCACTAAATATTTGCTCGATAGGACAGTTTAAATTGTCGCTAATCAGTGCCATCGCCTCTTCGCCGGGGAAGGCTGGCACGTTATCTTGTAGCTGGGCCAACTCATTGGCGATATCGTCACTGAGCAGATCACGTCTGGTGGATAGCATTTGGCCAAATTTTATGAAAACTGGACCGAGTTGCTCTAGGCACAATCGAATGCGAGTCGCCTGACTCTTGTCTTTATGCTGGTTGGATAACCAAAAGAAACAGTAACGCCCCAGTTTTACCGCGAAAGGTAAATGCTGCCATGGAATGAGCTCATCCAATCCGTGCTGGAGAAAAACTTTGTTAAGCTGATAAAATCGGCGGAGACGGTTAAACTTCATTAAGGTTTCTCAAGGGTGTTGATTGCTGAGGATAGTTTGTCAATGCGCTGAGCTAGTGACTCTACCTGATCACAAAAATGGATGTACTCTAACGGGCTAATGGTAAGCTTGGCTTCGTGCTTTATATAATCGGCGAGGTGGTTTTTAGTACGCTGTGTTTGCGTGCTAACGGCGTCGGCAATTTTTCTTGCTTGTTGACTGGCGCGGTGTGCCACCACGTCACCGGTGTATTGCGACATTATCTCTGCCCAATCGATGTCTAAGGTGGTTAAGAGATCAGCAAACTGTTGTAGGACTTTAATATCGCCATCGATAATCAGCTTATCTTGTTTGATCAATTCACTGATGCTTTGCTTATTTTTTAGCGCGACGAGAGTATCTATACCTAGTGTCAAGGCAACACTAACATCCCCTTCATAGTTGCTTAGCACTTCGATACGGCGGCTGGCGATATAAAAATAGAGCGGCTTTTTATACTCATCGAGCTTAATGTGAACCACTTTTTCGTTAAGCGCGTCGAGCAGCCCGGCGCTATTTCTGTCTAGGCTAAGCAGCTTATTAATGGTGGTTTCGATGCCCGCACAAACTAGGCTTGAGAAAGGCATGTTGGCTCCTAAAACTTGTAACCACGGTGCAATGCAACAATGCCGCCGGTTAGGTTGTAATATTGAGTCTGTTCAAAACCAGCAGTGTCCATCATACCCTTTAAGGTTTCTTGGTCGGGGTGCATACGAATCGATTCGGCGAGATATTTGTAGCTTTCGCTGTCATTGGCAATCATCTTGCCCATGGTCGGCAGTAAGTTAAAGCTATACATGTCATAGGCTTTTGAGAGTAACTCATTGCTCGGTTTTGAGAATTCAAGTACTAACAAGCGTCCACCTGGTTTGAGCACACGATACATCGAGCGTAGGGCTTCATCCTTGTCGGTGACATTGCGCAGGCCAAAAGCGATGGTGATGAGATCGAAGGTATTTTCAGGGAAGGGCAATGCTTGTGCATTCGCTTGCACATATTGAACGTTAGACACTACGCCTAAGTCACGCAACTTGTCGCGACCTACCTTAAGCATCGAATCATTGATATCGGCAAGGATCACCTGACCCTCTTTACCAACGATTCGAGAAAATTTTGCGGTCAAATCGCCAGTGCCGCCTGCAAGGTCTAGCACTTTTTGTCCTGGACGTACGCCTGAGCAATCGATGGCGAAGCGTTTCCATAGGCGATGAACGCCAAATGACATCAAGTCGTTCATCACGTCATATTTTGCAGCAACAGAATGGAAAACCTGTGCAACCTTCGTGGCTTTTTCCTTCACATCTACTTGTTCATAGCCAAAGTGGGTTGTTTGGTTTTCGTTGTTGCTCATGACATTATCTCGATAAAAAATTTCCTTTAGTGTACTTGATGGTGCAGGGTTTCTAAACATAATTGCGTAATTATTTTGGCGTGAAATTAACTTTTAAATAATAAATTCACAATAAATTGAACTTAATCAAATTTGCAGCCTCTGATTAAGTAACATTGAGTGTATCTCTCGTGTTTCCTTGTAGCTTTACATTTTACGGCACCTTTTTATTTAAGGTGCTTTTTTTTGCCTCAAATCCGCCGAGGCATAGCATTAGTGGTGCAATGACATTAAAATAGCGGCTTATTCATTTACCAAGTCGCTCCATGTTACCTAATCAAGAGTACAAGCAAGGATTAATTTTTGCTTTTTCCGCCTACATCATGTGGGGAATTGCGCCGCTTTACTTTAAAGCATTGCACGATATCGCCCCGCTAGATATCGTATTGCACCGCGTGCTGTGGTCATTTCTATTTATTTTTCTGATCATTGTCTTAAGCAAGGGGTTTCGCCGGGTTCGGGCGGTATTTAAGCAACCTAAGAAGTTGGGTATGTTAGTGGTCACCTCGATTATTATCGCGATTAACTGGTTGATTTTCATTTGGGCGGTCAACAATGATCGGATGCTCGATGCCTCCCTTGGCTATTACATTAATCCCATTTTTAATGTCGTATTAGGTACATTATTTCTCAATGAAAAGCTGCGCAAAATGCAATGGGTTGCGGTGGGTTTGGCGGTGCTGGCGGTATTGATTGAGTTACTTGCGTTTGGTTCGATACCGTGGGTTTCCTTAGCCTTGGCTGTGTCCTTTGGTATCTACGGGTTAATGCGCAAAAAAATACAGGTCGACGCGATCAGCGGGCTGTTTATCGAAACACTCATTTTACTGCCCATAGCATTGTCCTACATGACGTTTATCGATAGTAGTTCCCTGTCGTTGCTCGGGGGCGACCTCAGCGCTAGTCTATTGATTATAGCGTCTGGTATTGTGACAACCTTACCGCTGTTGGCCTTTGCTGCCGCCGCGATCCGCATCCCATTATCCACTTTGGGGTTTATCCAATACATTGGCCCGAGTTTGATGCTACTGATGGCCGTGTTTATCTACAATGAGCCCTTACCTGCACACAAGCTAATCACCTTTGGCTTTATTTGGTTTGCGCTGGTGGTCTATACGGTTGATGGGTATCGTTTTAGCAGGAAAGCTACGCCGGCTATAGACTAAAGCGAGCGAGCAGCCGGTGAGTGATTATCGGCGCTTAGATTTTTCGTTAGCAAGCCATTGATTCAGTCTGGCAGGGTAATCGGTAAAGAGGCCATCGACGCCCATGTCATTTAAACGCTGAAACTCACGTGGATCATTCACAGTATAGACAAACACCTTGAGGCCTCTGGCGTGTGAGTCATCGATAATCGCCTGATTTATCGAATCATCACAGAGATTAATCGCTGTCGCGCCAAGATCTTGAGCAAACTGCGCGTAGTTAACCATCACTCCAGCGCTTAATGCGCCAATGGCCAGAGTGGGTTGTTGCTGCTTAAACCACATCAGGTCAGGATGGATGAAGCTTGAGATCATGAAGTCTTGATAGTCCCAGCCTCGGCTTACAAACTCCTCAATGCATTGCAGCACTAATTCGTTACTGGCGCTATCTTTGAGCTCAATGTTGAGCTTCACGCGGCGGTCTATCAACCGGATAACTTCCGTCAATAAAGGTATTTTTTGACCATTGCCAGCATCTAATTGGCGCAATTGACTCAAGCTAAAATCACTTAATCGACCGCGGCCATTAGTGGTACGGTCGATGTATTCGTCATGAATAACAATCAGCTCACCGCTGTGTTCTCTAACATCAATCTCAATCCATTGCGCGCCTTGAGAGATGCCTAGCGCTATTGAGGCCAGGGTATTCTCTGGGCTTTGGCCACGTGCGCCACGATGTCCTATACACAGCATTGCTTAGTCCTTTGGGAAATGAATTAAGTCATCGCCAGCATGCCACTGTTTAAATGGCGTCATTACTTGGCCAAAGGCCTCGCTATCGATGAGTCGAGCAAGCCATGCTTGAAGTTGCGGATAATCAGCCTGATCAAACCATTTGCGATCGACATTAGCAAATTGGCGGATAAAGGGAAAGATCGCAATATCGGCGTAACCAATCTGTGGTGAAAATAAGTACTGACAATGAATTAGGCGCTGCTCTAATAGCGCCAGAAAGACTTCACCCTGACGGCGATATTCTTGTTGTGGCTGTTGCGGGTGGCGATCGAAATATTTGTATTGGTCCAATATCCCTTTGAATTGATTATCATTGTGCGCAACCAGAGATTGTTGATCGCGGCAGGGCAGATCAAAGGCAGGATTTTCTGCCTGTTGGATCGCCCAGTCAAGGATCTCACGGCTCTCATCGATAATAAGTTGCTCAGAGATCACCAATACCGGTACCGTGCCTTTGGCTGAGAAATCGAGTAAAGATGGCGGTTTGTCTTTTAAAACCACCTCCCTTAGCTGTACTTGAACCTTATTTAATAGCAGCGCCATTCGAGCGCGCATCGCGTAGGGACAGCGCCGAAAGCTATATAGGATCGGTGGTTTATTCATCGAGAATTCACTTGTGTTGTTGATAGTTAGTCATACTACCAGTATATGGCGATTGAGGTGATACTTCTCGATGGCCATACACACAGTACAAGTATAAGGACTAAATAACTTCTAAGCGGGCGTAGGACACCACTAACCATTTAGTGCCGACATCATCGAAAGATACTTCGACGCGAGATTGTGGGCCACTGCCTTCATAATTAATAATGGTGCCATCACCAAATTTAGCATGGGTGACACGCTGACCAAGGCTTAAGCCGGTTTGGTTAAACTGCTCTTGGCTTTGATTATGGCGCTTGTTGTACTGGCTAGGCCGCGATACCTGGGTGGTCAAGCGGATCTCTTCGACACAGTCGTCGGGAATTTCCGCAATAAAGCGAGAAGGCTTATGAAACTTTTCCTGCCCATATAAACGGCGCGACTCAGCGTAAGTGATGACTAACTTATTCATTGCGCGGGTAATACCAACGTAAGCTAAGCGGCGCTCTTCTTCCATTTTTTCCGGCTCTTCCATGGTACGTGAGCTAGGGAACATGCCTTCTTCAACACCGGCAATTAATACCATCGGAAACTCTAGCCCTTTGGAGCTATGCATGGTCATTAGCTGCACCGCATCATCATATTCGTCCGCCTGAGACTCACCAGCTTCTAATGCAGCATGGGACAAAAAGGCATTTAACGGGCTCATTTCTTCGACTTCTTCTGGTACGGTAAAGTCATTTAAGGCGGTTAGTAGCTGATCTAAGTTCTCGATACGATCCTGGGCGCGATCGCCTTTCTCAGCGAGATACATGGTTCTTAGGCCGGTATGATTAATCACAAAATCGGCGGTACTACGCAGATTCATCTCGACGCTGTCGTCTTCGAGTTGATTGATTAAGCTGAGGAAAGTATTGATCGCATTGGCCGCTCGGCCGGTAAGGATCTTATCGCGGATCAATAACTTGCTAACCTGCCATAATGTCATGCCTTGTTGGCGCGCATTTTGGCGTAATTTTTCGATGGTGGTCGCGCCAATACCGCGGGCTGGTGTATTGACCACACGCTCAAAGGCCGCATCGTCATCGCGATTAGCCATTAGGCGTAAATAACCCAAGGTATCTTTGATTTCTAAGCGATCATAAAAGCGTAAACCACCGTAGATGCGATAGGGCAGTTGTTGGGCCAGCAGGGCTTCTTCGATGACTCGTGATTGTGCATTGGAGCGATAGAGGATCGCGACCTCTTCGAGATTGCCTCCTTGATCCTGCCATTCCTTGATTTTATTACTAATAAACCGCGCTTCATCGAGTTCGTTGAATGCGTTATAGAGTAAAATAGGATCGCCTCTGTTGCCATCGGTCCACAATTTTTTGCCTAGGCGCGTACTGTTATTGCTAATCACGGCGTTGGCCGCTTCTAATATAGTCGCAGTAGAGCGATAGTTTTGCTCAAGTTTTATGGTACGCGCGCTAGGATAGTCAGTTAGGAAGCGCTGCAGGTTTTCAACTTTAGCCCCGCGCCAGCCATAGATCGATTGGTCGTCATCGCCAACAATCATCAGGTTGTTGTTGGCACCGGCGAGCATTCTGATCCAGGCATATTGGATATTGTTGGTATCTTGAAACTCGTCCACCAATATATTGGTAAAACGACGTTGATAATGCGCGAGTACTTGTGGGTTATTGAGCCATAATTCGTGAGCGCGTAATAACAGCTCGGCAAAATCGACTAGACCCGCACGATCACAGGCATCTTGATAAGTTTGATACAAGTCGCGCAACTTAGTCTCAAAAGGATCGCCGTAGGTCTCAATGTGCTTGGGGCGCAGGCCCTCGTCTTTATGGCCATTGATGTATGACTGTACTTGGCGCGGTGGATAGGTTTTCTCATCGAGATTCATGGTCTTTAGAATGCGTTTTAGCATTCTAAATTGATCGTCTGAATCGATTACTTGAAAGTTTTCTGGCAACTTCACTTCGCTATGATGCATGCGCAGCAAGCGGTGCGCGATGCCATGGAAGGTACCAATCCACATCTTGCCCAATTGGTTACCGAGCAGGCTTTCGACGCGATAGCGCATCTCTTTGGCGGCCTTATTGGTAAAGGTGACGGCCAAAATAGAGAAGTGCGAATGTTGTTCTACTTTTAATAACCACGCAATACGGTGTACTAAGACGCGCGTCTTGCCGCTGCCTGCACCCGCTAAAACCAGTTGATTGCCTGGTGGAGCTGCTACGGCATCGCGTTGTTCGTCATTTAAACCATCGAGTAAAAGTGAAATATCCATAGCGGCTTTGTTCTTTAATAATAGAGATGTCGCATCATAACAAATACTGTATGTAAATACACCTTGTTAAAACGCAGGCAAAAAAAACCGGACTAAAAAGTCCGGAAACAAGGAGTAAATAATAGAGAGATATAACTTAACTACATAACATTAGTCAGTGAGTTTGGTTATTAGTTCAAATAAAAGTGATCTTTTTTAAACTTATTTCGATCTTTATTATTTACTGTTATTTTTCAATTGTTAATGGGCCTCGCCCCAGTTGTCGCCAAAGCCGGCTTCGGCAATTAATGGCACATCGAGATCCGCTGCTTGTGCCATTAACGCCTGCACGTCGAGACAGAACTGTTCAACGTTGTCTTCTTTCACTTCGAAAATCAATTCATCGTGTACCTGCATTACCATGGTGGCTAAGTCACTTGGCTGTTGTTTTAGCCAGTCACTTACCAATAACATCGCTTTCTTGATGATATCGGCAGCAGTGCCTTGCATTGGCGCGTTAATCGCGGCACGTTCTGCGGCTTTACGGCGGGCACCATTACGTGCATTGATGTCACTGAGGTAGAGGCGGCGACCGTCGAGGGTTTCGACATATCCTTTGTCAGCGGCTTGCATGCGGGTGTCTTCCATGTATTGCAATACGCCGGGGTATTTTTCGAAGTAGCTGTCGATGTACTGTTGTGCTAGGCCACGTGGAATATCTAATTGCTTAGATAAGCCGAAGGCCGACATGCCGTAGATAAGGCCGAAGTTAACTGCCTTAGCGCTGCGACGTTGATCGATTGTTACTTCGTCAAACGGTGTATTAAATACCTCGGACGCAGTGGCCTTGTGAATATCTAGTTCATTGGCGAATGCTGTTAGCAGGCCGCTATCTTGTGATAGATGCGCCATGATCCGCAATTCAATTTGGCTATAATCGATCGCGACAATTTTATACCCTTGTGGCGCAATAAAAGCCTGGCGAATACGTTTACCTTCGCTGCTACGGATTGGGATGTTTTGTAGGTTAGGATCGGTCGACGACAAACGTCCTGTGGCGGTAACCGCTTGATGGTAGCTAGTGTGTACGCGTCCGGTTTTAGCATTGACCATTAAGGGCAATTTGTCGGTATAGGTCGACTTGAGCTTGGTTAGGCTGCGATATTCTAAGATGGCTTTGGGTAATTCATACTCGTGAGCCAGCTCCTGTAATACTTCTTCGTTGGTCGACGGCGCGCCTTTAGGGGTCTTCTTAAGCACTGGCAGGTTCATCTTCTCTTCGCTAAATAAGATGTCTTGCAGCTGCTTGGTTGAACCGAGTTTGAATTGCTCGCCTGCCAAGTCCCATGCCTGTTGCTCTAACTCGTCGATGCGAATAGCGAGTTCACCACTTTGCGCGGTCAGTAACATGCTGTCGATGAGTACGCCACTGCGTTCCACATCGGCGAGTACTGGTAATAAAGGCATCTCGATGTCATTAAGCAGGGTTAGCAAGCTTGGCTGTTCAGCTAATTTTTCTATCAAATGGTGATGTAACTGTATGCTGGTATCGGCAACTTGTGCAGCATAGGGCGCCGCTTCAACTATCTTTATTTCGTCAAAGGATATTTTCTTAGCGCCTTTACCGGCGATGTCTTCCAGTTGAATCGTATTTTGGCCTAAATATTTTAAGCTCAATGCGTCGATGTTATGTTTTACCGCGGTTGAGTTAAAACAATATGATTCAAGCATAGTGTCATGACTGATACCGTTTAGCGTGATGCTATAATTGGCCAATACATTGCGAACATACTTAAGGTTGTGCCCTACTTTACGTTGTGCTGCATCTTCAAGTAGTGGTTTGAATTTTTCCAGAGCCAGCGCGCGGTCAACCTGTTTGGGAGCACCTTCGTAGGTATGAACTAGGGGAAGATAGGCCGCTTCAAACTCACCATCGTCGTTCTTTAGCCCGAATGACATGCCAACAATTTGCGCCTGCATATAATCGGTGCTGGTGGTCATTAGGTCGACAGCGAATAGATCGGCGGCTGAGAGTTTATTAAACCACTGGTTTAATTGCCCTAGCGTATAGATAACGGGGTAATCAACGTTAGGTGTGACGGTATCGGTTGGCGTGGCTGCGTCTTTATCATTGGTGCTAGTGGACGCCTTGCCATTGCCGGTCAAGGGATTTCCGCCATCTAGGGCTTCTGCTAACCAGCGTTTGAATTCTAGTTGGCCTAAGATCTCGATGATCTGATCTTGATCCGCTTGGCCCATGGTGAAGTCAGCATAATCTTGCTCCAATTCGACATCGAGCTTAATGGTGGCTAGGCGATATGACAACCTAGCCATCTCTTCATGCTCTACCATACGCTTGCCGATAGTCTTTGCACCGCGGAAACTTAAGCCGGCTAGCTTATCGATATTTTTGTAGATCTCATCGACACTACCGATGCCTTGCAACATACCCAATGCGGTTTTCTCACCAACCTTGGGAACGCCGGGAATATTATCTGAGCTATCGCCCATCAGGCCAAGAAAGTCGATAATAAGCTCAGGTGGTACGCCAAATTTTTCGATCACACCATCGCGATCTAAGATGGTATTAGTCATGGTATTGATCAGCGTGACATGATCGTCAACTAATTGCGCCATATCTTTATCGCCGGTACTAATTAAAGTATGAATGCCTTTTTTGCTTGCAGCGGTCGACAGCGTACCAATCACGTCATCGGCTTCAACCCCGGGTATTGAGATAAGCGGAATACCCATGGCCTTGATTAATTTGTGTAATGGCTCTATCTGGCCACGAAGATCGTCGGGCATCGGTGGGCGGTTTGCTTTGTATTCGCTATACATCTCATTACGAAATGTTGGGCCCTTAGCATCGAATATCACCACCATGTTGCTCGGTTGATATTGGTTGATTAGGCTGCGTAGCATATTGATCACGCCATAGACTGCGCCGGTGGCTTCACCTTTTGAATTGGTGAGGTGTGGCGGTGCATAGAAAGCGCGAAATAAATAGGAGGATCCGTCGACTAAGACGAAAGGATTTTCTTTAACTGTAGCCATAATAATTTCGTGCTCTATATTGGTAGAAAATTGCGTGATACGGGCATGGATTGCCATCTTAGCATGGTTGATTTGAGGCGGTTAATATAGTTTGTATTAACTGGTTAAACAATACGCGAAACAATGTATTAGACAAGTGGTTGTTCTGTGGATAACTCTGTGTAGTAAAATAATATTTATGCAGGCGAGATCGGGTGATACTGATGTTTTTCAGTCTAAGTGGTTGAAATTGTTTATTATAAAGCTCTGATTAAAAAATCATCCGTAATTTTCTCTTTTGTGGATATCGTTCAAACTTGGCACGAGGATTGCCGAAAGACTTGACGTAGCTAACAACACAAAATATCGAACAAAAATGCTACATGATGGCAGATTGCACCGCCTTTTTTGACCGGAGCGTTAATTTAACAGATTCGATTATTTTTGCTAGTGTTTATTGCAAAAAGATCGCTTTTAATCGATCTTTTTTTGCTGCAAACTGATCCAATCGATCTTTAGGAGAAAATTAGATGAAAAATGTTGCGGTAATTTTGGCAGGGTGCGGTTTCTATGATGGTGCAGAATTGCACGAGAGTGTGTTGGCGTTATTAGCGCTTTCTAAGGCTGGCGCAACCGTACAATGTTTTGCGCCTGATATAGAACAATTGCACGTGGTCAATCATTTGAGCGGTGAGGAGGATCTTCAAGCATCGCGCAATGTCTTGATCGAATCTGCGCGGATCGCTAGAGGAGAGATCAAGAGTCTCGATCAACTACGCGCGAAAGATTTCGATGCTTTAGTGGTGCCCGGAGGATTCGGCGCGGCAAAAAATTTGTCTGATTTTGCCATTAATGGCGCTGCTTGTGTGATTGAACCTAGTGTCTTGGCGGCCACGCAGTCTTTCGCTAAGCTTAGTAAACCGGCTGCTTATTTATGTATCGCGCCGACCATGTTACCTAGTATCTATGGTAAGGGCGTTAAACTAACGATCGGTAACGATCCTGATACCGCAGCGGCCATCGTCGCGATGGGTGGTGAGCATGTTGATTGCTTGGTGGATGATTTTGTTTTCGATTCACAACACAACGTATTGAGTACGCCAGCCTATATGTTGGCACAAAATATCGCACAGGCGGCGAGTGGTATCGATAGAACGATAGAGAAGTTATTAAGTTTGTAGTGGGAAAGTCCAGAGATAAAAAAAGAGGCCGCACGAGGCGGCCTTAAAAATAGCAATGTGAGCAATAGTCGTGTGTACTCGGCGGTAAATAAAACGGATAAAGATTCTATCTATCGCCGAGCACTGAACAAATTCGCATTTGTTCGAACAAGGAAAGTTAACAACACACTAAATCATTAACTGACTTTGTCAGGAGATACGTTCCGTAAAACGCATGCTAATAATAATCATTCTCATTGGGGTTTGTCAAACGTTTATCTCAGTTATTTTAAATTATTATTAAATTAAATTTCGACCGCCCACTGATTCAGTAGGTAACCCATTGTTATTTATCGTTGTATTGTGCTCGTTCCTGTTTCATCGCCAAGCTGCTCTAAGAAAGATTGCATAAACTGCCAGCGTGCGGTGGCTTGTTTGAGTCCGGACTCAGTTTTCATGGTGTTAACCAAGCCTTTAAGCTTAACGTAGAAATGATCGATACAAAAATTCTTGTCGTCGAGCGGGCGGTTAGCTGCAAAAGGATCGAGTGGATCATAAAGCTGACTGCCCCAAGTTGCCCCGAGCATTAGGCAACGAGACAAACCAATAGCCCCTAATGCATCTAAACGATCGGCATCTTGTACCACTTCGGCTTCAAGGGTGTTCGTGGCGATGTTGGCGGAAAAACTGTGGGCGCAAATAGCGTGATGAATGGCATCGAAGTACTGCGCAGGATAGCCAAGTTCGGTTAAAAATTCGATCGCGCGCTCGGCACTAAGACGAGATCCTTGGTCACGAAGGGGTGATTTCTTATCGACATTAACACAATCATGGAGCCAACAAGCGGGCAATACAACGGCTAACTCAGCCTGCTCTTGCTCTGCGAGCGCAATACCGCTGGTGACCACGCGCTGAATATGCGCGAGATCGTGAGCGGGATCTGAAGCCATCTGCTCGATAACAAATTGCTGAAATTGTGGTTGCCAATAATAGGGTGTCTTGGTGTTAATAGTCATTACAGATTCTTCTTGGTTTGATTGTCGATGGCCAATTCAATCGCTGGTGTAGCGCTTGCTGGTGGGGAAGAGCTTGCTATTGAGGTACTGTCCAATGAGGTGCGGTCTAATGAGGTTAGCTGACTCGCAATGGGTTTCTTAACCTCTACTCCTAACTCTCGAAAGCCTTCTACCTGGCTAATTAAGTTGCCTTGGCCGGTGCTAAGTTTTTTTACCGCTTGTTCATAGCTTTGGTTGGCTCTGTTGATACAATGCCCAACATGGAGTAAATCGTCGCTGAACAAGCGTAATTTGTCATAAAGTTTGGCGGCTTTGTTGGCGATCAGTTGGGCGTTTTTATTTTGTTGGTCGTAGCGCCATAAGTTGCTAATGGTACGTAGCGCCACCAATAAATTGGTTGGGCTGACCAGCATCACATTTTTTTTCATCGCTTCGCTGATAAGATCCGGTTGATGTTCGATAGCGAGTAAGAACGCTGGTTCAATCGGAATAAACAGTAATACGTAATCTAAGCTACGCAGTCCTTGTAGCTGATGATAGTCCTTGGCGCTTAGCTCTTTAATGTGATTTCTAATCGATGCGATATGCTGACGTAATGCCAACTGCTGCTGCGTTTCTGACTCGCTATTGAAATATCGCTCATAACTGATTAATGAGACCTTAGAGTCAATGATAATGTCCTTGTCATCGGGCAGGTGAACGATGACATCAGGACGGTAAGCTTTGCCTTCATCATTATGATGGTGGCTCTGGGTTTGATACTCGTGGCCATCTCGCAACCCCGACTCTTGCAATATTCGTTCGAGAATTAGCTCGCCCCAATTACCTTGTTGCTTGTTGTCGCCCTTGAGCGCACGGGTGAGGTTGAGTGCATCCTGCGCCATCTGTTGATTAAGCTGCTTGAGATGTTGCAGCTCATGCTGTAACTCCAAGCGTTGTTTGCTCTCGCTGTCGTGAGAATGCTGAACTTGTTGTTTAAAATCACTTAACTGTGCCTTAAGTGGGGCTAATACCGTATCTATATTGGCTTGGTTCTGTTTGGCAAATAATTCACTCTTCTGCTCGAGCGTCTGTTGTGCCAAGTGGCTAAACTGATTTTTTATTTGCTCGTGGCTGGCATTGATTAAGGTAATTTGCTGTTGATGTGCCTGGGTTAAAATCTGTTGCTTGGCGCTAAGTTCGCGCACTTGTGCATAAAGTTCAGTTTTTTCTTGCTGCAACTGATCACATTTATGTTGCCATTGGCCCATATCCTGATGCAGTTTATCTAATTGATCATCGCCATCATTGAGCGCCTGCTCGAGCTGTTTTTGCTGTTGCTTAGTTAATTGTTGATCTAAATGCTGGCGCTGTTTGAATGGTTTAACCATCAACAGCCAACTACCGAACCAACCGATGAATAAAAAGATGATTGCAATAACGGCGATGAAGAGATAATTCTCAGGCGAAAAAAGCATTAAAAATCCACTGGTTTGAGAAGATAACGCTAGTCTATCGTAATTTATTTAAAATAGGTAACTGGTGCACAGACTAAAGTATTGTGGTGATGGACCTAGCGGCTTGTTATGGTGGATTCTCCTACAAATATAATGAGGTTGTCATGTCGGATAAACTGTTTACTGCATTGGTGGTTGAGCAAGGTGCACCGAAAGAATTCACCAGAACGATTAAGCAAAAGGCGATTAACGAGTTACCACCAGGTGAGGTACTGGTACGAGTGCACTATTCCTCGTTAAATTTCAAAGACGCGCTGTCGGCCACTGGTAATCCCGGGGTTAGCCGTAATTTTCCCCATACACCGGGTATCGATGCGGTGGGTATCGTTGAGTCGAGTGACAGTCCTCAATTTACCTGCGGCGACCAGGTGATTGTAACCAGTTATGATCTCGGCATGAATACCGCTGGTGGGCTCGGGCAGTACATTCGCGTGCCCGCGGCATGGATAGTGCCCTTGCCCAGCACTTTAACGATGCAAGAGAGTATGAGTTATGGCACAGCAGGCCTCACTGCGGCGCTGATGGTGTATGCGTTAATCGAGCAGGGCGTGAGTATTGATGATGGCGAAGTGCTGGTTACTGGCGCTACAGGTGGCGTGGGTAGTGTCGCCGTCGCGATATTGACTAAGCTAGGCTATAGAGTGTGTGCGGTGACGGGCAAGGCAGATCAGGCGCGCTACCTTAAGGAATTAGGCGCCGAGCAAGTGTTGGCGCGTGAGGATATTATCGATGCTAAACGACCGATGCTTAAAGAGCGTTGGGCCGGGGTGATCGACGTGGTGGGCGGTGAAACACTGGCCAATGCAATTAAAGCCACAAAATATACTGGCACCGTGACGTGTAGCGGCATGGTCGGTGATATTAACTTTACCTCATCTATTTTTCCCTTCATTTTACGCGGGGTTAAACTCATTGGTATCGATTCGGTTGAGTGCGATGCCAAGACGCGTTTAGCGGTATGGCATAAGATGGCAGAAGAGTTTAAGCCGAGTTGTTTGGCCGAGTTAACCCGTGAAATTAGGTTAGATCAGGTGGAAGATCAGCTAATGGCGATGCTGGCAGGTAAGTCCCACGGAAGAGTTATTGTTGATATGAGCTAAATTCTTTACAATGTCGGGTATTACAATTATTTTTGGTTTATTAATATGTCATCTGATTTGTTTGGTTCATCGGCGAATTATCGCAGCTTAGAACAAGGTTATCGCGATAAAGCGCTTAAACTGTATCCGTGGATTTGTGGGCGCTGTGCGCGTGAATTTCAATACTCAAACTTGCGCGAACTAACCGTGCACCATATGGATCATGATCACACCAATAATCCGCAGGATGGTAGTAATTGGGAGTTACTGTGTTTGTATTGTCATGATAACGAACATGCTAAATATACCGAACATGATCAGCACCCGACGCGAGTCGATCCTGGTGATAATAATCAGGACTTAGCCACACACAATCCATTCGCCGATCTTAAGTCGATGCTCAAGAAGTAGTGATTAAATAAGCATATGACCGATAATACCAAGCACAAAGCCGATAATTGCCCCCATGGCCGGCAACCAGTGCTTGGTGAGTTTGGCTTGTGGTGCGATGTCTTGAAATACCGAATATAATATGCCGCCGGCAGCAAATAACATGATAGCTGCCACAGCTTGAGGCTGGTCTGCCAGCCACAAATAGCCGGAAATACCCGCCACGGGCCCCATCAACGATAATAAGACAAAGAGTACGATAAGCTTTTTAGCAGCATATTTTGAGCTGTGCCTTAACTCATGAAAAGCATTGAACCCCTCGGGTAAATTCTGCAATAGCATTAGTAGAGCCAACAGCGCTGCACTGGAACTGCCCAACGCAACCGCGGCGCCAAGAGCCAACGCTTCTGGTATAAAGTCGCTTAGCATAGCCACCAATTGACTCGCTGGCGTGTTTAGTCGATATAACAGCACATCAATGGCCATAAACGCAAAACCACCGCCACAGAAATAAATTGCCGCCATAGGAGTCGAGAGATGCTCTATACCTTGAGGTACTAAAATTAGCGCGACAGCGGCCAGTAATGCACCACCACCAAAGGCGATCACGCCATGTTTAACTTCACTATCAAGCCAGGCACTATTGGCGGTGGTTATCAGGGCAATAAATGCACCAAAGGGCATCGCTAACCCGGCCAACAAGGATAATGCGACAACGCTAAATAAATTGTAATTTTCGAGTGTTAGGTTCATTTTAAACCGTTGGATGATCAAATGGTTATATAGCTCAATATTAGCACTAAGTCGTGACAATAAATAAGCAATAAACATACTTTGTAACAGGAATATTTGGTTAAGGTTTTGCTTTGCGACGGTTTAGATTTTATAGTTGTTAGCAATTTAGTTATTCGAGATTTAAATCATGGGAAATGAAACCACTAAAATTTTGGTCGTTGATGATGATGCGCGCCTAAGAAGTTTGTTGGAGCGTTATTTGGTCGAACAGAATTTTCAGGTACGGACCGCTGGTGATAGTGAGCAGATGAATCGTTTGATGGAGCGGGAGAACTTCCATCTGATGGTGCTTGATCTGATGTTGCCCGGCGAAGATGGCTTGGCCATCTGTCAGCGTCTACGTAAAGAAAATAATAATATTCCTATTCTGATGTTGACCGCAAAAGGTGATGAGGTTGACCGAATCATCGGTCTTGAGTTAGGCGCAGATGATTATTTACCTAAACCATTTAATCCTCGTGAACTATTAGCGCGGGTTAATGCGGTGTTACGTCGTCGTAGCGTAGAAATCCCTGGCGCTCCTTCGCAAAGTGAAGAACTGATTAAATTTGGCGATTTTGAACTTAATTTAGCGACGCGTGAAATGCGTCATGGCGATGAAGTGAATTCTTTAACCTCAGGTGAGTATGCGGTACTTAAATCGTTGGTAACACATCCACGCGAACCGATGTCGCGCGATAAATTGATGAACTTGGCACGTGGTCGCGATTATAGCGCGCTTGAGCGTAGTATTGATGTGCAAATATCACGCCTGCGCCGCATGATCGAAGAAGATCCGGCTAATCCACGTTATATTCAAACCGTGTGGGGCTTAGGCTATGTATTTGTCCCCGATGGTCGAGCACACTAAATGAAAAAGTTATTGCCTAAGAGTGCATTTGGGCAAATGGCACTATTGATTTGTGTGCTGCTACTGATCAACCAAACCGTCTCTTACGTCACCGTGGTAAAACATGTGGTGGAACCAAGCTTCCGTCAGATAAATACCTTGTTGGCGAAGCAAATTAAACTGGTTTTCATGAATGTTGCCGACGATGGGCGTGAACAGTTGCCCACCGATGAGCTGCTCAGTGAGCAATTTCAAGAAGTGACCGGATTACGAGTATATCCGGCGTATTTAGCACCAAAATTTGGTCTCAATAAAGCCACCCACTATTCTTTTTTGTCCAAGCAGATGACCGAGTACCTTGGTGGTAAGGCAGAAGTTAGGGTGGCAAAAGAAGATCGTTACATGGTGTGGATCAACCCGCCACAAGATCCCTATGTGTGGATCAAGATCCCGCTGGAAAAATTTGAAGACAATGACTTTTCACCGTTAACCTTCTATCTCATCGTGATCGGCAGTTTGTCGGTGATAGGCGGTTGGATATTTGCCCGCTACGTGATGCGACCATTGCGTCAACTACAGTTGGCGGCTAATCAGGTGGCGATGGGGGAATACCCAGAGCGTTTGCCTTTGCGTGGCTCGACTGAAATTGTTGGGGTGACTCGTGCATTTAACTCCATGGCATCAGGTATTAAGCAATTAGAAGATGACCGTTCATTGCTGATGGCGGGTATTTCACATGATTTACGCACACCCTTAACTCGTATTCGTTTGGCTACCGAAATGCTCGATGATAAAGAGTCCTTCTTTAAAGAGGGCATCGAGCAAGATATCGATGATATGAATGAAATTATCGATCAATTCATTACCTATATTAAAACCGATCGTGAAGAAAAAGCTGAACTGCACTCACTAAACGAAGTGATTAGCCAAGAGGTTAACGCCGAGCTTGCGCAAGGGCATAATATTGCTGTGGCCTTGACTGAGATACCGCAGATAATGCTTCGTCCTATCGCACTAAAGCGTGTTGTGGCGAATTTAATCGGCAACTGTTTGCGCTATGGTGGCGGTGAAATTTATGTTTCGTCGGGTATGAGCGATAAGAGAACGGCTTACTTCATTGTCGCCGACAATGGCCCCGGTATTGAGCCAGAAAAAATGAAATCGTTATTCAAGCCATTTGTGCAAGGAGATAATGCACGTGGTGGGCAGGGCAGTGGCTTGGGGCTGGCGATAGTGCAGCGCTTCGTAAACCATCACGGCGGCAAGGTTATTCTAAGTAATCGTAAAGAAGGTGGTCTGTCGGTAAAAATAGAGATCCCGATAAAATTTAAGAGCTAACGCGAGACCATGCAACCGATAATTGAGATTAGCGGGTGGCAGTTAGCATTATTTATGTTGATTGTGCTGGTGCCCCTCGCCATAAACTGGCGTTTACAGCTTCATCTTGCACGCGAGACATTAATCGCTGTCGCGCGGATGAGTGTTCAACTGTTGCTCGTTGGGCTCTACCTGCAATGGTTGTTTGAATTTAATAGCCTACTGATAAATGTGTTATGGCTGAGCGTGATGCTTTTAGTTGGCGCTAGCGCCATAACTAACGGGGCAAAACTTAGCCGTAAGCATTGTTATGCGCCGATTATCGTTGGTCTAGTGGTCGGTTTACTGCCATTATTATCCATCTTGTTAGTGGCATTATTGCAACCAGCTCCTGTTTATCATGCACAATATCTAATCCCCTTGGCTGGGATGCTGTTAGGCAATAGCTTAAGTGGCAATATCGTGGCCTTACAACATTTATTTAATTCGCTGGAAGATAAACGTTTAGCATATGAAGGAGCGCTTGCTCTTGGGGCAACACCAACGCAAGCCTGCGCCGACGTTACTGCAGCAGCGATTAAACAATCGTTAACTCCAGTGCTTGCCTCAATGTCCACCACTGGCCTGGTTACTTTGCCTGGTATGATGACGGGGCAAATCCTTAGTGGCGTCGATCCTATGATCGCCATCAAATATCAGTTGGTCATTATGGTGGCGATCTTTGTCATGGCAAGTGTATCCATTACCGTATCACTGCAGCTTACGGTGCGTAATAGTATTGATAGTAACGGTAAGGTTTTACTGTAAATATAATAGATATCCTATTTTCGATAGGTTTTATCTATGGTGGTAATTGATATTTCCCCTTGGCATTCTAATTCAAATAACACCATACTAACCTCATTGAAACACAGTCAACCAACAATCGATGGAGTTACTATTATGTTAGAAAATAGAGAAGGTCAAAGCGTACCTAGTGTTACTTTTAAGACTCGCCACAATGATCAGTGGTTAGATGTCACCACCGAGCAGTTATTTGCCAACAAAACAGTGGTGTTATTTTCACTACCGGGTGCTTTTACCCCGACTTGTTCGTCAACACACTTACCGCGTTATAATGAATTAGCCGGTGTATTTAAACAAAATGGCGTCGACGAAATCGTTTGTTTGTCAGTTAATGATACGTTTGTCATGAACGCTTGGCTTAGCGATCAAGATGCGCAAAATATTACCGTTATTCCAGATGGCAATGGTGAATTCACTCAAGGCATGGGCATGTTGGTAGACAAGCAAGCCATCGGTTTTGGTAAGCGTAGCTGGCGCTATGCGATGTTAGTCAAAAACGGCGTGATTGAAAAAATGTTTATTGAGCCTGAGAAAGACGGCGACCCGTTTGAAGTGTCTGATGCCGATACGATGCTTAACTACATCAACAAGGATGCGCAGGCTCCTGCCGATGTTAGCCTATTTACCAAAGCTGGTTGCCCACATTGCGCTCGTGCCAAGACGTTACTGACTGAGAAGGGCATGAGATTTGAAGAAATCGTGGTCGGTCAAGATGTGTCATTGCTGTCGCTTAGAGCAATGAGTGGCAATACCACGGTGCCACAAATCTTTATTGCAGGGCAGCACATCGGCGGCGCCGATGAACTAGAGGCTCATTTCGCTTAATAAGTTAATTAATGCTACAGCGTACACGCTGCTAATGATGTAAGGTGATTAGTCAATAAACAGGCTAATCGCCTTTATCGTTGCTACAATCGCCAATAAGATAAAGAACAGACCACTGAGTTTTGTTACTAGTACCATCGGAATTTTCTTCAGCAGTTTTTGGCCCGCCCATACCCCCAAAAAGGTGGTGGTGATCAAGGCCAACGTTGCACCAATAAAGATCGACAGTGGCTGCTCAGAACTACCTAAGGCTATTACCGCAAGCTGGGTCTTGTCGCCAAACTCGGCCACAGTGATCAGCATAAACGTGGTCAGCAATAACCGCTTGGCAGAAATGCTAGTGGGCTTTTGCGAATCCTCTTCTTGAGTATCGGCAAACAACGCATGTAAGCCAAAGGCAAAAAATAGTAATGCCACAATGATACTTATATATTGTGGCTGTATCAGCTTTGCAATGGCAGCGCCAAGCAATATCGCGAGGCCATTAAGTAATACAAATGAGAGCACTGCACCAGTAGCCACAGGCAATGGACGATAGCGAGCGGCAAGCATCATGCACATTAGTTGGCTCTTATCACCTATCTCAGCGACAAAGATTAAGGCGTAGCTCATCAAGATGCTTGATAAAACGATTTGCTCATGTAACGTGGTAAAAAAGCTATCGATGACAGCAGCCTCATGTTAACAAGGGACTAATTAGGCATTATTGTAATCGCCGTCGCATAAAATCTCAATACACATAGTCATGTTTAGCGCTTTAAAGATAGCCGATTGTGGGCGCTTGCTGTACACTAGCGCCCTTTTCCGCTAGGGCGGACTATACTTTATTTTCTGGCCTCGACGTGATGCTAGATAAACCAACAAGAGTTCACTTTATGAGTTTTGCTGATTTGGGCCTAAGCCCACAAATTTTAACTGCTGTAGCGGATCAAGGATATGATACCCCTTCGCCGATTCAGGCTCAGGCGATACCTGCTGTTTTAGAGGGCCGTGATGTGATGGCAGCGGCGCAAACAGGTACTGGTAAAACCGCAGCCTTTACTCTACCAATACTCGAACTCTTGTCTAAAGGTCAGAGCGCACAACACAATCAGGTGCGTACGCTGATCTTAACCCCAACGCGTGAACTCGCGGCGCAAATCGCCGAGAATGTTTCGGTCTACAGCAAGAATTTACCGATAAAATCAACGGTGGTTTTTGGTGGAGTGAAGATCAATCCACAAATGCAAAAGCTGCGTGGCGGAGTCGATGTATTAGTGGCGACGCCTGGTCGTTTAATCGATCTGTATAATCAACGCGCCGTACGTTTTGACCAATTAGAAATCTTAGTGCTCGACGAAGCCGATCGCATGTTAGACATGGGCTTTATTCATGACATTAAGCGGATCATTAAGTTTTTGCCGAAACAACGCCAGAACTTAATGTTCTCGGCGACGTTCTCTGCCGATATTCGTCAGCTGGCGAAAGGAATGATCAATAATCCTGTTGAGGTGTCAGTGACACCTGAAAATTCAACGGTTGAGCGTATCGAGCAATGGTTATGTCCGGTCGACAAAGGAGCCAAGACTCAGGCGTTAACTTTCTTGATTGAAGATAACGATTGGCAACAAGTATTGGTGTTCTCGCGTACTAAGCATGGTGCTAACCGTATCGCTAAGCAACTTGAAGCGAAGGGGCACAGTGCTTCGGCAATTCATGGCAACAAGAGCCAAGGTGCAAGAACCAAGGCGTTGGCCGGTTTTAAAGACGGTTCGGTGAAGATATTAGTGGCTACTGATATTGCCGCGCGTGGTTTAGATATTGAGCAGTTGCCTATCGTGGTCAATTTTGATTTACCAAATGTACCAGAAGATTATGTGCATCGTATCGGCCGTACTGGTCGTGCGGGCAAGACAGGCGAAGCGGTTTCGCTGGTGAGTAACGATGAAGCGCAACAACTCAAAGATATTGAACGCTTGATCAAGCAGCTGATCCCACGTAAAGAAATCCCAGGATTTGAAGCCGTTCATCGCTTACCAGAATTTGAGCTTGATACGCGTCCAATTAAGGCTAAAAAACCAAAGAACGCTCGACCACCACGTAGTGATCATAAAGATGGTCAGCGCTCAGGCGAAAATTCACGTGGTCATAAACCTAAGAGCGCCAATGGTCGTCATAAGTCGGGTGATGGTTCAAATGACGGCGGTAATAGTTCTCGTCGCTCTAGCAGTCGTGGCAATGGTAACGGCAGTGGCAATGCTGGCGGTAATCAAGGCAACAAGCGCAGCAGCGGAAATCGCGGCAGACCAAGTGCTTAACTAGCGAAGCACTCGCCAAGTTAGTATGAAAAGACCCCCAACAATACTCACATTGTTGGGGGTCTTTTGCTTAGCGTTGCTCTTGTAGACACATGGTGTGCTGCGTAGCAAGTTTTAGATATCGGAGGGTATATTAATGTCAAAATCTCAGATAATTACAATCGATGATCAATTCTCCGCAGTGACCTTTCTGGCGGATCGCTCACTACGCCGCAACCAACCGTGCATAGCGTTGACTTACTGCTCTCCTAGCTGGTCTATTTAGCTAGTAGGGAAATCACCGAGAATGTTGCGCCCTGCACATCATTAATCACACAGAAGCGGCCAACATCGGGAATGTCAGTAGGTGGTACGCAAATGGTTGCACCCAGCTCTTTTGCTTGTTCGGCGGTTTTCTCACAGTCCTCGACCTGAAAGTAGGCCATCCAATGAGCGGGCATATCGCCCCATTCTTCGGTCATCTCAAGCATGCCACCTTGGGGTATTTTTGCGGCCGTCAACTCCGTATATTTCATCCCGCTCATATCATTATCGGTATATTGCCAATCGAGTAGCTCGCCATAGAATGCCTTGCTAGCGTCGGTATTTTTGCTGGCTAATTCGTTCCAGCATAAGGTGTTATTGGTATCTCTTAATTCAATTCCCGGATGTTGGTTACCTTGCCAAATAGCGAAAACTGCGCCGTTTGGTTCGCTAATGACCGACATGCGACCTGCATCCATCACATTGTGTGGGCCGGCAATTATTAAAGCGCCAAGTTCTTTAGCCTGTGCTGTGGTGTGATCGGCATCATCAACCGCAATATAGGAGAGCCAGCTAGTAACGACGCCTTGCGCATGTTGCTCTGGCATCATTTGATACATTGCAGCTACTGTTTTGTCGTTGAGTTGCATCTTGGTGTAGTACATGTCATCACCAATGGGTTCATCGATCGCGGTCCAGCCAAACAACGCGCTGTAAAAATCTTTGGCTTGTTGCCAGTTGCTCGCGGTTAATTCGACCCAACAGAATTGGCCTTGGGGGTAATTACTCATCATGCTTCCTCATTGTTGGTAAAAGTTAAATCTAACGTGCTTGCTGATAAAGCGCACGGTATATCGACCTTGGATAAGAAAATTATTAAATCTATTTGCTTGATTTGCTCAAAAGTTGCTGTAACTTAGGCTATAAATAATTTGATCTTGATCAAGTTAGCTGCTTATTTTTACTAAGCGTTACAGGAAGTAACTAATGCTATTTTCAAGGATGGTTTAATGAACAAACAATTTTTTGCTAGTTTTTTTTGGCGCCTGTCGATTCCGCTCATCTCGTTTCTGCTGGTGTTATGTATAGCGCTACTGTTTATCATTCCGGCAATGATTAGCACGAACACGCAGGAAGAGGCGGTTCGTACGGGTGTTGGCGTGGTAAATCAGTATAAGACCTTGCGGGCATATTATAATAAGAATGTGATTAAAAAGGCCATCGCCAATAATTTAAAGCCGAGTATCGATCATGTCGATAAGCCTGATTCGATCCCTCTACCGGCCACAATGATTCATGATCTCAGTGCTTTGTTGGCTCAGTCTGATATTAAAATGAATCTTTATAGTGGCTATCCTTTTCCAAATCGAAGTAATCGGCAGCTCGATTCATTTGAAGCGCAGGCATGGAAGGCATTAAGTGTTAATCCCGATCAGCCTTTTTCTATTGTCGAAGAAACCCCGCAAGGATCGTTCGCCCGTGTGGCTGTAGCCGATAAACTCGTCGCGCAGTCTTGCGTCGATTGCCATAACTCCCACCCTGATTCCCCCAAGGTCGATTGGAAATTGGGGGATGTACGCGGTATCTTAGAAATTAAAATAAATCTCGAGAAGCAATTCGCTGCTGGCAATAGTTTAGCCTGGAATGTAGTGGGCATAATCACCGGTTCATTGGTGCTGCTGGTGTTATTTTTATCTTTCATCTATCGCCGACGTATTCAAACACATCTTATGCAGATTATTGATTCAACCACAATCTTGTCTAGTGGTAATCTAACCCATCATATGGACGAGCAGGGAGGGCATGAGGCGGCGCTGATTTCACGAAGTGTCAACCGCCTGACCGCAGCGTTAAAGACTACGTTACACGATGTGCAGCTAGCCTCAGATTCTGTCTCCAAAACGACTCAATGTTTAACTCATTCGGCAAAAGAAGCTGAAGATGGTGCTCGTGAGCAGAGTCAAAATACCGAGTTAATCGCCAGTGCTATCTCACAAACGCTATCTAGTATTACCGAAGTTTCAAATGGCGTGTTACAGACCAAGTCGAACGCACAAATGGCCAATAGCGAGGTACTGAGAGCCGGCGAGCAGGTTGATAAATCTAACGGGCTGATTAATGAGTTGTCGGCGGAAATTAGGCGCGCTAACGACACCATTTTGAATTTACAGCAAAGCAGTGAAAGCATCGGCAATGTGGTTAATGTGATACAAGCAATATCAGAACAAACCAACCTGCTGGCACTTAACGCTGCGATAGAAGCGGCGCGTGCGGGTGAACAAGGACGAGGTTTTGCTGTAGTCGCAGATGAGGTAAGAACACTTGCAGGGCGCACGCAAAGCTCCACCGAAGAGATACAGCAGATTATTAATCAAATTCAAGGGGGCGTATCTGAAGCTGTATCGGCGATGGCCAGTGGTTTAAATAAGGCTGAGGCCTGTGTCGAGCAAACAACCCAAAGTAGCGCATCGTTGGCGAGTATTGCCGAATCTATCGATGTGGTTAGTCGCAGTGCAGAGCAGATAGCGGCCGCTACTGAAGAGCAAACCATTGTGCTTAATGATATTCAGTTAAATTCGGCAAGTGTTGCCAAAGCCGCTTCCTTTGCGGAGTCGGGGGCCAACGCTAATTTATTGCAATGTCAGGAGTTATCCAGCCAAGCGCAATTGATGAATGCGTCGATGGCTAAATTTACTATCTGAGTAATCTAGGGTAGTCTGAAAATAGACAGCGGCACCAATGAGCAAACGCAATGACTCCTGGCATTAATTTTGTCAAAAAGCATAAGATCGAGCATCGTATACATCAATACATACATGATCAGTCGAGCGAATCCTTTGGGCATGAAGCCGCCGACAAGATGGGCGTATCACAGCAAAGAGTCTTTAAAACGCTAGTGGTTATGCTCGATAATAGGGAGCTTGTCGTCGGGATTCTTCCAGTGTCATCGATGCTGAATTTGAAGTTGATTGCCAAGGCTAGCGGTGCCAAAAAGGCCGCCATGGCGTCGCCATCCGATGTTGAACGTACAACCGGTTATGTGCTTGGCGGCGTGAGCCCGCTAGGACAAAATAGACGCTTAAGAACCTTTATCGATAGTAGCGCAGGTGAGCACCTCACTGTCTATGTTAGTGGTGGCCGTCGTGGGCTGGAAATTGAACTGAGTCCCATGGATTTAGCGCAATTAACCAACGCAACAAGTGTTGCGTTGAGATAGGAGCCTAGCGGTGAAAAACACTGAATAAAAAACCGCCACATGGCGGTTTTTTAGTGCTAATGATTGGGGTTAATCCATTAAATGTTCTAGGCCGTAGACTAACTGGTTACGCTCTACCACTTTTTTACACGCCATCACTACGCCGGGCATAAAGGATTCACGGTGCTGTGAATTATGCTCTATCTTGAGCGTCTCGCTAAGACCACCGAAGAATACCGTTTGCTGTGCTACGACACCGGGCAGGCGAATCGAATGTAATTTAATCCCATGTAGCTCGGCGCCACGTGCACCCTCGATAAGCTCCTTATCGCTGGTGGTGTGCGGGGTTAAGGTACGTGTCGCCGCAATCATCTCCGCAGTGCGCAGGCCTGTGCCCGATGGGCTCTCTTCCTTTTGCGGGCTGTGGGCCTCAATAATTTCGACATCTGGCAGGTATTTAGCCGCTTGTGCAGCAAACTTCATCATCAATACCGCGCCAACGGAAAAATTAGGCGCAATAAGACCGCCTAAGCCTTTCTCTTGCGATAAGGCTTGCAGCTCGTTGACCTGTTGCTCAAGGAAGCCACTGGTGCCAATGACCGGACAGGCACCATTGTTGAGGATTATTTTAGTATTGCCAAATCCAGCGGAAGCGGCGGTAAAGTCTACCACCACCTGTGGTTTCAACGCCTCAATGGTGGCGGCCAAGTCATCTTGATAGTCAATCTCGCCGACAATGGTTAACGCAGGATCATTGCTAATCGCCTTAACCGCTTCTTTACCCATCCGCCCATTGGCGCCGTTTACTAATACTTTTATCATGTTCTCTTACTTATTTAAGGGCCGATTTTAGGGCCGCTAGACATAAAGCTACATTTTCGCTGCGCGCGGCATAGCCCATTAGGCCGATGCGCCATGCTTTACCGGCGAGTGTACCAAGACCGGCTCCAATCTCTAAGTTAAATTCATTAAGCAGTGTGCTACGTACCGCCGCATCATCAACGCCCTCTGGAATAACCACGGTATTTAGCTGTGGTAGGCGATAGGCTTCATCGACAATAAACTCGATGCCTAGCTCGGTAAGACCGGCTTTAAGCGCCTGATGCTGCTTCTCATGGCGTGCCCAGGCATTCTCTAGCCCTTCCTCTTGCAGCATCACTAATGATTCGTGCAGTGCGTAGAGTGAGTTCACTGGCACCGTGTGGTGATAGCTGCGCTTGCCCTTGCCGCTCCAATAACCCATCACGAGGGATTGGTCGAGGAACCAACTTTGCACCTTGCCTTCGCGTTGCTGTAATTTCTCGATGGCGCGTGGACCAAAGCTCACCGGAGAGATACCCGGAACACACGACATACATTTTTGACTACCGGAATAGATCGCATCAATGCCCCATTCATCGACTCGCAACTCGACACCGCCGAGTGAGGTCACCGCATCGACGATGGATAGTGCCTCATTATCGCGGGCGATTTGACACAATAACTTAGCATCAGAGAGTGCACCCGTTGAAGTTTCGGCATGCACGAAGGCGAGGAATTTAGCATCGGGGTTCGCTGCAAAGGCGGCTGTGACCTTCGCGGGGTCGACCGGCTTACCCCAATCATCATTAACCACCACGGCGGTAGCGCCAAGGCGCTCAACATTTTCCACCATGCGTCCACCAAAGACACCATTGACGCAGACGATGACTTTTTCACCCGGCTCAACCAAGTTAACAAAACAAGTTTCCATGCCCGCACTGCCCGGCGCAGATACCGCAATGGTGAACTCATTTTTGGTCTGGAAGGCATATTGCAGCATGGTCTTTATTTCATCCATCATACCAACAAACTCAGGGTCGAGATGGCCAATGGTTGGACGGCTTAAGGCTTCAAGTACGCGCGGAGGAACGTCGCTTGGTCCGGGGCCCATTAGCGTGCGAGGTGTTGGGTGAAACGATGTAATGCTCATGTCATGATTCCTTAGCTAGTGAGTCAAAAAGGTGTTGTAAACGGGGTTATCGCTTTCATCTTTGTATTGGTAACCTAATTGCTCCAGATGGGCAATGAAGTCGTTATATTGTTGCTGTGGTAATTCAAAACCGGCCAATACACGACCAAAGGCAGCGCCATGGTTGCGATAGTGGAATAGGGTGATATTCCAATTCTCTCCGAGCGTGGCTAAGAAGCTGGTTAGTGCGCCGGGGCATTCAGGAAATTCAAAGCTAAATAGACGTTCGTTTAGTGGCTCGCAGGGGCGTCCGCCAACCATGTATCGGACATGTAATTTGGCCAATTCATTGTGAGATAAATCCTGGGCTGGGTAACCTTCGTTTTGCAACGAGTCAATCATCGAATTGAGTTCGGTCTCACCATTGGCTAAGCGTAAACCTACAAAGATATTGGCGCTATTGTCATTAGCATAACGATAATTAAATTCGGTAATGGCGCGGCCACCAACGAGCTGGCAGAAACGCCGGAAACTGCCTTTCTGTTCGGGAATGGTGACTGCCATGATCCCTTCTTTTTGCTCACCGAGTTCACAACGCTCCGAGACATAGCGCAGGCCGTGAAAATTAACATTAGCGCCAGACAAGATCGCCACTAAATGTTGATTTTCAATGTTATGTTGCGCGCTATATTTCTTCAAACCGGCGAGGGCAAGTGCCCCTGAGGGCTCAGCAATGGCGCGAGTATCTTCGAAAATGTCTTTTACCGCGGCGCAAATCTCATCACTCGAGACGGTCACCATGCCATCGACATATTCTTTGGCTAACCGAAAAGGCTCTTGGCCAACACGCTTAACTGCGACGCCATCGGCAAATAGGCCGACCCGATCGAGATCGACGGGTTCGCCAGCTTCCAACGCAGCGGTGAGACAGGCTGAATCACGAGATTCGACACCGATAATCTTGATGTCGGGGCGCACCATCTTAAGGTAGACTGCGATGCCAGCGATTAAACCGCCACCTCCGACCGGGACAAAGACGATGTCGATCTTGCGCTGTTGTTGCAACAACTCCATCGCGACGGTGCCTTGACCTGCGATCACATCTTCATCGTCAAATGGCGGAATAAAAACCATGCCTTGAGAGGCAGCCAGTGATTTTGCGTGTGCATTGGCGACATCGAAACTATCGCCATGGAGCACCACATGACCACCGAGATGTTTGACCGAATCGACCTTGATGTCTGGAGTCGTGCGCGGCATTACTATAGTGGCCTGGGTTTGGCGGCGCTGAGCCGACAAAGCAACGCCTTGGGCATGATTGCCCGCTGAGGCGGTGACTACGCCGCAAGCGAGTTGTTGCTCGCTAAGCTGCGCTATCTTGTTGTAGGCGCCGCGTAGCTTAAAGCTATAGACTGGCTGCTTGTCTTCCCGCTTTAGGCAGATGGTATTGCCAATGCGGGTCGATAATTTTTTCAGTGGATCAAGCGGTGTGACAACGGCGATGTCATACACTGGTGCTTGTAATATCCGCGTTAAATAGTCTACGCCGCTTAATTGTTGAGCCATCGATTAATCTTCCTCGAACATGCTAGTATCACGTACCGCGCCTTTGTCGGCACTGGTGGCGAGCATCGCATAGGCCTGCAATGCGGTCGATACTTTGCGCTTGCGAGTCGCTGGTCGCCACGCTTTCTTGCCTCGGCTCTCCATTTCTACACGACGCGCCGCTAGTTCAACTGCGCTAATGCGAATCGAGATATCACGCTGAGGAATATCGATGTCGATGATGTCATTTTCCTGGATCAATGCGATGTCACCGCCCGCTGCTGCTTCTGGTGACACGTGACCAATCGATAAACCTGAGGTGCCACCGGAGAAGCGACCATCGGTGATCAATGCACAGGCTTTACCCAGTCCCATCGATTTCAGGTAGGTAGTTGGGTAAAGCATTTCTTGCATGCCTGGACCGCCTTTGGGACCTTCATAGCGAATGATAACCACATCCCCTGCAACTATTTTGTTGGCTAAGATGGCGGCAACCGCGCTGTCTTGGCTTTCGAAAATACGTGCTGGGCCAGAGAAGGTTAGATTGTCATCATCGACGCCTGCGGTCTTAACGATACAACCGTTGTTGGCTAAGTTGCCTGACAGTACCGCAAGGCCACCCTCGAGGCTGAAGGCATTGTCTAAGCTGCGGATACAACCATTGGCACGATCGTCATCCAAGGTATCCCAACGACATGATTGGCTAAAGGCTTTAACAGTTCTGATACCAGCTGGGCCAGCGCGATAAAAATCTTTAACCGCTTGGTCTTTGGTGATGGTGATATCGTATTGTTCGATGACTTGGGCTAACGATAAGCCAATCATGCTGCGAATCTCGGTATGCAATAAACCAGCGCGCGCCAATTCACCAAGAATGGCCACGATGCCACCCGCACGATGCACATCTTCCATGTGATATTCTGGCGTTGATGGCGCGACTTTACACAGTTGCGGCACGAGTCGAGATAAACGATCAATATCTGCCATGGTGAAATCGACTTCGCCTTCTTGGGCGATAGCGATGAGATGTAATACCGTATTGGTTGAGCCGCCCATCGCGATATCAAGCGTCATTGCATTTTCGAATGCTTGCTTGGTGGCGATGTTGCGGGGCAGGGCAAGTGGGTCATCATGTTTGTAGAATGCTTCACACAGATCCATGATCCGTTTACCAGCGTTGAGGAACAGCGCTTCGCGGTCGCTATGAGTCGCTAGCATCGAGCCATTACCCGGCTGAGCGAGGCCCAGTGCTTCGGCTAAACAGTTCATCGAGTTGGCGGTAAACATGCCAGAACACGAACCACACGTTGGACAAGCACTGCGCTCGACTTGATCGCTTTGCTCATCAGAGACATTTTTGTCGGCACCTTGAATCATCGCATCGACCAAGTCGAGTTTAATGATCTGCTGTGAAAGCTTGGTTTTACCCGCTTCCATCGGGCCGCCTGAGACAAAAATTACCGGGATATTAAGGCGCATTGCCGCCATCATCATACCCGGGGTGATTTTGTCACAGTTAGAGATACAAACCATGGCATCGGCGCAATGCGCGTTAACCATGTATTCCACCGAATCGGCGATTAGTTCACGCGAAGGCAGGCTATAAAGCATGCCGCTGTGACCCATGGCAATGCCATCGTCGACCGCGATGGTATTGAATTCTTTGGCGACACCACCGGCTTCTTCGATGGCGCCAGCGACTAGTTGTCCCATGTCTTTAAGATGTACATGTCCCGGTACAAATTGGGTGAATGAGTTAACAACCGCGATAATGGGTTTGCCAAAATCGCCGTCGGTCATTCCTGTTGCGCGCCAAAGTGCACGCGCACCTGCCATGTTACGACCCTGGGTACTCGTCGCCGATCTTAATTTTGCCATGTTGAATTTGCCTATGGATGCACACCTGTGGTGTGGATTAAATGAGTAGATTGTAACTACCCGTAACCAATGTGTATGATGAAACTAGTTATGCTAAAGGTTACGGGTATACATTGATTAATCGATGCTTTCTAACCAGCCGTATTTATCTTCTGTTTCACCAGTAAATAGACCAAAGAATGCATTTTGTAATTTGCGGGTGACTTCGCCCATCTTGCCGGTGCCCACTTCAATGCCGTCGACGCTGCGCACGGCAACGATCTCTGAGGCGGTGCCACACATGAAGAATTCGTCTGCAACATAGAGAGACTCACGAGATATTAGCTCTTCGCGAACTTCATAACCCATGTCTTTTGCAAGGACCATGACGGTGTCTCGGGTCAGGCCTGATAGAATTGATGCGCTGCTCGGTGGTGTGTAAATCACGCCTTTACGCACGAGGAACAAGTTTTGACCGGCACCTTCACTGACGTAGTTGTTGATGTCTAGAGCGATGCCTTCGGTGTAACCGTGGCGACGTGCTTCCATCGAAATAAGCTGCGAAGAAAGGTAGTTACCGCCAGCTTTAGCCGCCGTAGGCATGGTGTTTGGTGCTAAGCGATTCCACGAAGAAACCCCCACATCAACCCCTAGTTCACGAGCTTCGTCACCAAGATAAGCTCCCCAAACAAATGCGGCGATCATCACGTCAGCTTTGGCATCTAGCGGTGGACGAAGTCCCATGCCGATATCGCCGTAAAATGCCAATGGACGTAGGTAAGCATCACTCAGGTTGTTGGCTTTTATCGCTTCCTTACAAGACTCAAGAATTTGCTCTTGAGTGAATGGAATGGTCATCTGGTAAATTTTTGCCGAGTTAAACAGACGTTCAATGTGCTCGGTCAAACGGAAGATGATGGTGCCCTTTGGCGTGCTATAGGCACGAATTCCTTCAAATACTGATGAACCGTAATGTAGCGCGTGACTCATTACGTGAACGGTCGCGTCTTTCCAAGGCATCATTTCGCCGTTAAACCAAATTAGCTCTGGAGTATTCGCATTAGACATTGTTATTTCCTCAATTCTTTAAATCTGTTGAGCGAGAAGCACCTAGGCGCTTTTCGCATTAATTTGTTCATTTAAGTCGGTGACCTGCTTAACATCGAATAGTTTTTCGAGTTGTGATGTTAATAAATGAATGGCTCGCTGGCTCGAGACGGTTAGTTCCAGCTCTCCGTGCTCGCTGCTCCAGTGCATTAACTTTACCTCAAAGCCACGGTGACGTGCTACACGTAATATGCGTTCTAGCACCTCTGGCGACTGATTTACGATAAGTTTTAGCCGACTTGTGTGTAAAGCCATTTAAACAACCTCCGATGGGGTTTGTTGCTGGTGGACTTGCTGGTTAAACCTGTTCATTTATACGTTCTCCATCATGTCGGCGTTCGATGCGCCCGGTGGTACCAATGGCCATACATTGTCAGCTTCATTGATTCTGACATGGAGTAAATAAGCACTATCGCTGGCGAGCATTTCTTCAAGTGCAGGTAATACTTCACTCTGCTGGGTGATAGTCTTCGCTTGTATATCAAATGCCGAGGCTAGGGTGACAAAATCCGGGTTGTCGGTAAGAATCGTTTCACTGTAACGTTCTTCAAAGAACAGTTGTTGCCATTGGCGCACCATGCCTAAGCGCTGATTGTCGATCAGTACGATCTTGACATTGAGCTGTTCGCGTTTAATGGTGCCCAGCTCCTGCACATTCATCATGAATGAACCGTCGCCAGAGACCACAACCACAGGATCGCAGGCTGGGCGTGCATGACGAGCGCCAATGCCAACAGGTAAGCCAAAGCCCATAGTGCCAAGACCAGAACTTGAAAGGTGGTTTTTTGGATTGGTAAAGTTCATATGTTGGGCCACCCACATCTGGTGTTGCCCAACATCGCAGCTAACCACTGCGGTATCGGGTAGTTTCTCTGATAACTGGCTAAGTAACTTTGGCGCATAGATGCTGCGATAGGGCGCATCATAGTTCCAGCGATATTCTTGTTTCAGATCCCAACAATACTGCTGCCACTCGTTAATCGCTAGGGACGTTTCAAGCGCCGGCAAAATATCGGTTAAATCGCCACATATTGAGAGATCTGTGCTGCGTAACTTATTGATTTCTGCCGGGTCAATGTCGAGATGTAATATCTTGGCACCGGCGGCAAAGCTTTCGAGGCGTCCTGTCACGCGGTCATCAAAGCGCGCGCCAATCACAACCAGTAAATCACACTTCTGGACACATAAATTCGCTGCCTTGGTGCCGTGCATGCCTAACATGCCCAGTGCATAAGGCTTGGTATTGGCAATAGCGCCGATGCCTTTGAGGGTAGTTACCGAGGGAATACCGGTAACATCAACGAAATGTTGTAACTGCTCAACCGCATTGGCCATGCCAACACCACCGCCAACATAAAGTATCGGTTGCTTGGCTTGTTGTAATAACGCGATAGCGCCTTCAATTTGAGCTGAACTGTGTGCAACAATTGGATCTCGTTGTGACGTGACAATCATCGTCTCGATATCTGCCAATTGAATATCCTTAGGGATATCGACTAGCACCGGGCCTGGTCGTCCTGATTTGGCAATGCTAAAAGCCTGCCTTAATACATCGGCTAGTTCATTTTTGTCGGTGACCATGAAGCTATGCTTGGTACAGGCTAACGATAGGCCTAACACATCCATTTCCTGAAATGCATCGGTGCCAATGACCGCGCTAGTGACCTGACCTGTTATCGCAACAATTGGTACCGAATCCATATAAGCATCCGCTAAGCCGGTGATGAGGTTGGTGGCACCGGGACCTGAAGTCGCGATACACACGCCAACGTTGCCACTCGCACGGGCATAACCTAAGGCTGCAAAAGCCGCGCCTTGCTCATGGCGACAAAGCACATGCTTGAGTCCGCCATCATACAGCGCGTCGTAGACTGGCATAATCGCGCCACCAGGGTAGCCAAATACCGTATCAACACCTTCTTGTTTTAGATAACGTACTAATAAATCTGCGCCGCGCATGCTCTTTGCCTTTGGGTTACTTGTGGTTAAGTCAGTGACTAGTTGTGCTGTCATTGGGTTCTCGTTGTGCTGTGCTGGTTAATATTATCATTAGCCATAAAAAAACCCCCGAGTCAGTTGAGTCGGGGGTTTTTCGTATGCTGTGTGCTTTTTAGTTAAGCAATAGCTCCCCGACGCTGTGGTTTAATGACCACGACGATAATGTTAATAATGAGGACTAAAACTTTCGCAAACTGATGCATGTAAACTTTCTCGTACGTTTTGTAATGATGATGTTACAAACTTTAATAGGCTATTTTTATCATGCGCTCTTGAGAAACACAACCTGCTTTGCTAACTAAATTACCCCAATAATAGGGGAAGGCTATATCCACGCATTATTTTACTCTAAAAACAACGTGTTAACGTTTCCTTTAGACCTTGGTATAGCGCTAAGGCGATTTAGTTATGGGTTATGATTTTATGTGTTGCTCATCGATACAACATTGATCCTGAAGAAATGTAATCACGGACAATAGCTTGTCATATTCAACCACGCAATAAAGGGTTCGGCCTTCACGCCGTTGTTTGATTAAGCCAGCAGAGGCTAGGCTAGAAATATGGTGTGATAAGGTAGAGCTCGGCACCTTTAATTCTTGTTGCACCTCGCCGACAGCTATACCCTGTTGACCTGCTTTGACTAACCGTTTGAATATCGCCAATCGTGTTGGATGGCCTAATTCTTTGAGGGCTTTGGCGATGACTTCTAATTGCATGACATTCTCTTGGGTTGGTAAAGACTGAGTAATTGTTCGATGTTACTGGAAATATAATGCAGGTGACAGGTTTTCTGCATTATTCGGCTTCTTTATAGTTATTTGGGATAAAGAGATCGTTAAACCGAGTAAGGAAGTTCAGCTAATAACTCGTTAATTTTAGCTTCTATCCGCTCACTGGATAATTGATTACCAGCAGCTTGCTCATTTAGCATCCACTTGACCAAGTCATAACGAACATAGGTCCCTATATCTATGCAGTAACTAGGGTTGGAAAGCCAAATATCAGCAGCGCCAATCTTTGCATAGCTGTAGTCTCTACAATATGAATATCCTTGCTCTTCTAAGTAATGATCAACTGATAAGGGATAAATTAGCATGGAAACAAAAAGTATTAGAAAAGAGTTAATTATCCTCTTTATTCCTTTCGTCACTTCCAACTGGCTTGGAGGCTTGGAGATCAACCTTCGAAAAAGCAGATATGCAAAGATTATAAATGTAGGTATCAAAAATAGTAATGGTGGTCCCAAGCCACTTTCTTTAATAATTGCTGGGGCCGTTTGAATATTTGAGAAAAGTTGCAATTCTTCCCACACTGCAATGGGGATATAAACAACAAATGAAATACAAAAACAAAGGAATAGAAAAATAAGTAATTTATTAGGCTTTGTTTCAATCATTGTGTTGTTATCCTATTTGGTAGCTCTAGGTCTTGATAGGCTTTAAGTTTGGAAATTAATCCTCGCCAGACATTATTTCTTGAATATCACTTTTATATAGTGGCTAGCTATAATTGGTTTTACTTTAAATAATAGCCTATCCTTAGTGAAGCTTATTGTTTTAGGCCTAATCAAGGAACGCTCATGTCACTTGCCATTGTTTATAGCCGGGCCAAGATAGGCGTATCTGCACCGCTGGTAACCGTTGAGGTGCATTTGAGCAATGGACTGCCTGGTTTTTCAATCGTTGGTTTGCCAGAAGCTTCGGTTAAAGAAGCCCGCGATCGCGTGCGCAGCGCTTTGCTCAATTCAGGCTTTGAGTTTCCGGCCAAGAGAATTGTGGTAAATCTAGCGCCCGCTGATTTACCCAAACTTGGTGGTCGCTTCGACCTAGCCATCGCCATTGGCATATTAGCCGCCTCTGAGCAGGTGCCGGCGGAGCGTCTAACTGAGCTAGAGTTTTATGGGGAATTAGCATTGTCAGGGGAGCTTCGTCCGATCTTTGGGGTGTTGCCGGCTGTATTAGCCGCCAACGAGAGTAAGCGATATGCCATTGTACCCACCGACAATCAAAATGAATTAGCCTTACTCGATAATGAGCGTAACAAAGTGGCCAGCCAATTACTGGAGGTTACGGCCTATTTACATGGCCAAAATCCCTTGCAGTTTGCGATAGCCCAGCCGCCGGTTAAAGTCGCTGATTTACTCGATATGCAGGATGTTATTGGTCAGCCTATGGCCAAACGGGCGCTGGAAATTGCCGCGGCGGGTGCGCATAATCTACTGTTCATTGGTCCGCCAGGCACCGGAAAAACCATGTTGGCTAGTCGTCTGTCCACCATTCTACCGGCGCTTACGCTCACTCAAGCACTCGAAGTAGCGGCAGTCCATTCGACCTCGGGTCTTGAGGTCTCGTTGAACCGGTGGTTAATTCCGCCGTTTCGTTGCCCACATCATTCTAGCTCGGCGGTGGCATTAGTCGGCGGCGGTAGCAACCCAAGGCCGGGCGATATCTCATTAGCGCATAACGGTGTGTTGTTTCTCGATGAATTAACCGAGTTCGATAAGAAGGTGCTCGATTCGTTACGTGAACCGATGGAGTCGGGGAAAATATCTATCTCACGCGCCGCTGGCAAAGTAACCTTTCCCGCTAACTTTCAGCTGGTGGCGGCATTGAATCCTAGCCCTTGTGGGGAGATAGGGGAGCATAGCCGCAGTACGCCAGAGCAAATTCTTAAATATCTATCCAAATTGTCGGGGCCTTTTCTTGATCGCTTCGATCTCACCATCGAGGTGCCACGGTTGCCAAAGGGCAGCATGTCGCATACGCCTATGGTTGAAACGAGCGCCACTATATTAGCGCGTGTCCATGGAGCGCGCGAGATAATGCTGGCACGCGATGGCGTAACAAATGCGCACCTGTCGAGTAAGCAAATAAAGCGTAGTTGTCGTTTGAGTAAAGCCGATACGCTTTTCTTGGAATCGGCGATTGAACAGTTGCATCTGTCGATGCGCGCTTACCATAGGATCTTAAAGGTGGCACGCACGCTAGCTGATTTGCAAGGGCAGCAAGCGATAGCACGCAATCATTTAGCCGAGGCGTTAGGTTACCGAGCCATGGACAAATTGCTTAATTCACTGCGCACGCCAAAATTTTAAAACGGCTAGGTGCATGAGCTGCTACAATCGCTATTTTTACTAGGAGCAAATCATGATTGAACGCCTCGAAACCAAACCACGGATGAGCCGTATCGTTAAGCACAATGGTACGGTCTATTTATGTGGCCAAGTCTGTAAAGATGCGACACAAGGTATCGCCGAGCAAACATCAAGTATGTTGGATAAAGTCGATGATCTACTCATCCAAGCAGGCAGTTCACGTGAGCATATGCTTAGTGCAACTATTTATATTAAGGACATGGAAGACTTCGCCGCGATGAATGAGGTGTGGGACAATTGGGTTCCTGCTGGGCATGCGCCGGCCCGTGCCTGTGTTAAGGCGAGCATGGCACGTGAAGTATTGTTAGTAGAGATTTCAGTGGTCGCGGCGCAGATATAAATGCGTAGCATGGGGTGTTACCGTTGGAATATAGCTAACTAACCCGAGGTGGTCATTAGTTTTTCAATCGATCTAAAATAGCGATGCTAAACCCAATAAATTGAGCTAACGTCGTTGCTTGGGTTGCTGATCCATATTGCGCTTGTGCTGAGTCGTTAGTTAATTGTTGTGCTGGCGGCTTTTATACTTGTTAGACCTTATACCAGTTGGTTACAATAGTGTGACATCAATGGAGAGGTGAAGATGAGTTTTATAAAAGGGTTTTTAGCGGGTATAGGTTATCTAATCAATACTATATTCTGGGTGGTACCCATTGTTTTGTTAGCGATATTAAAGCTAGTGCCTATCACCAGCTGGCAAACGGCTATCAGTTATTTATTAGATGGCTGTGCAGGTTATTGGGTTCGGCTTAATACCCTCAACCAACATATCTTTAGTGGCACTAAAATCGAAATTATAAATATGCCTCAGTTGTCACCAAAGCAATGGTATATGGTTATTTCTAATCATCAATCCTGGGTTGATATCCTTATTTTGCAGCGCCTATTACGTGGGCAGATTCCATTCTTAAAATTCTTTTTAAAGCAGCAGTTGATCTACGTTCCTATCATTGGGCTGGCCTGGTGGGCTTTAGATTTTCCATTTATGAAAAGATATAGTCGTGATTTTTTGGCTAAGAACCCTCATTTAAAGGGGAAAGATGTTGAAGCGACTAAGTTGTCATGCCAAAAGTTTAAATTAAAACCAGTCAGCGTGATGAATTTCGTCGAAGGCACTCGCTTTACCCGGACAAAGTGGAATAAACAGCAATCGCCCCATCAAGATCTATTAAAAGCCAGAGCTGGTGGCCTAGCCTTCGCCTTGAATGCAATGTCCGGTACATTGGACAAGATGGTAGATGTTACTATTGTTTACCCGCAAGGCATCCCCAGCTTTTGGCAATTTATCAGTGGTCAGGTTGCGAGCGTCAAAGTTAACGTAGCATTAAATGAAATCGATGAAAATTTGATTGGCGACTATGAGAATGACATGGCGTTTAAACAAAACTTTCAACAATGGGTCAATCAACGTTGGGCGGATAAGCAGACACTAATAAATAGCATGAAAGGATAAGCCATAGTTCGCTTTACTATGGCTTCATTCTTGCTAGACCATCAATTGATAAGCTAGAGTGTGCTGTTTCGCCCAGTTGAGCAATTCTACACGGTTGCGGCAGCTGGTCTTTCTAAATATAGAGTAGAGGTGAGTCTTAACGGTATGTGGACTGATACTCAATGTGTCGGCTACTTCTTGATTTTTCGCGCCCTGACAAACTAACTTAATGATGGTCTTTTCCCGTTTAGTTAGCTGTTCTGCCATTGGTTGAGTAGTCGTTGGCTGTGGCATTGAGTCTGCCATGTTTTCAAATAAAGTGGCCAATGTTTGGCTGAGGACTTTCCGAGAGAACCACCACTCACCATTCATTAGGCAGCGCAGTCCTTTTAGCAACTGGTCTGTTTCGATATTGGTATAAAATGCTGCTTTGATCCCCATTTGTACACAGATGTATTCATTGACAGAATCTTTAGTGACGTTAATCAGCGCTAATTGATGTTTACGGCTAATATCGCTTGAAACGATAGGAATACCATGCTGATCGACTTTAAGTTCTCTGGCGTCGAGCAACACAATGCCATCTGATTGCTGGTTAATGGTACTGAGTTCGGCATTGCATATGTTTAAATCTAATGATTGTAAAATAGTAGCTAATTTTGCTAATGCAGTATCTGGCGTTACGGAAACGATATATATCGGAATATTTTTCATTGGCACCTTATGGCTATTTTGTTATTGATTAAATAACCCAAAGGGCTTGTTTGGGTTAAGACTGCCTTTCACACACACTCTTCATCAATTACAACTTAACATTGATACTTGGAAAGTAAAGGTAAAAACACATCACACCATTAACTATAGCAAAGTTCCATATGATGACCCCTATAATTGTAAATCTGTTTACAATTAATTGTTATATCTGGATAATTTATTAGTTGTTGAAGCCAAATAGTTGGGGAAAGATAACGAGCAGAGCTAACAGTGATACTTGAATTAAGATGAAGGGGATCACGCCTTTGTAGATGTCTGTAGTTAGAATACCTTTAGGCGCTACACCTTTTAGGTAAAATAAACTGAAGCCAAATGGTGGGGTTAAAAATGACGATTGAAGATTCATCGCAATTAAGATTGCAAACCACAACATGTTGATGCCGAGTGTTTCCGCAATGGGGGTAAGAATCGGCACAATAATGAAGGCTATCTCTACGAAATCGATGAAAAAACCTAAGATTAGAATCGTTAACATCGATAAAGCGATGAAGGTCCATTTCTCGCCGGGCAATTCCAACATAAACTCTTCGATTAAATAATCTCCTTCGGTATAAGTAAATACCATAGAGAATGCTGTTGCACCGATTAACACGGCAAACACCATTGAGGTGACTTTGGTGGTTTCTTTGGCGCTATCGAGCAACATCTTGAACTTGAAGTTACCACTAAAGAAAGCTAATAGTATCGCGCCCACGCCACCAAGCGCCGATGACTCTGTTGGGGTGGCTATACCACTAAAGATAGAGCCCAAAACCGCAATGATTAAAAAGAGTGGCGGGAATATAGCAATTAACGCCCTTGCGACAGCGCCTTTCTTTTGCGCTTGGCTAACCGGAATTGCAGGAGCACGTTCCGGATGACGCCAAGCAACATAAGTAACATATAAGATATAGGCCAAAATTAAGGAAATACCTGGCCAGAGCGCGGCGTGAAAGAGATCTCCAACAGGCAAGCCCATAACGTCACCCAAAATAATTAATATTATTGAGGGGGGAATAATCTGCCCCAGTGTGCCTGATGCACAAATCACACCGGTCGCTAACCGCTTATCATAGTTATATTTCATCATCACTGGTAGGGAGATAACACCCATGGCCACAACAGAAGCACCAACTACTCCCGTCGAAGCCGCTAGAAATGCGCCAACTACTATGGTGGATATGGCGAGTCCACCACGTAATTCGCCAAAGAGTATCGCCATCGATTCGAGTAACCGTTCAGCAAGCTTAGACTTTTGTAATACAACGCCCATAAAGATGAACATTGGTACCGCCATCAAAATGGTATTTTGCATGATGCTCATGATGCGATAAGGCATAAAGGCGAATAAATCTGCACCTAACGCAAACCAACCAAATACAAGAGATATACCAGCGAAGGTAAATGCAATGGGGTAGCCAACAAATAGTAAACACAGCGCAGTGATAAATAGAACGATTCCAATCATTGTCTATATTCCCTTAAACCGTTGGCGGATTATTATTTGGACTAGGGTGACCCATTAATATATCGAGCTGTTCAATAATAACGTACAACCCGCATAACACAGTAAATGTAAATGAGGCTGGTATCGCCCCTTTTATAAGCCAGCGATATGGCAAGCCACCGGGATCACCACTTGTTTCATTAAGTGCATACGCTTCTTTACTAAAGTCGATACCGTAATAAATGACCAAAACTGAAAAAGGCATGAGAAAAACCAAGGTGCCAATAATATTGATGATGGCCTGCGCCTTTTCGCCAAAATGTTCATAGAATACGTCAACTCGCACATGCGTGTTTTCTTTAAGGCTATAGCCTATGCCGAATAAGAAGACACAGGAAAATAAGTGCCATTCCAGTTCCTGCATGCCTATTGTTCCACCATCAAAAAAATAGCGCATAATAACGTTATGGAAAATGGTGAATAATAAGCCCAACAAGGTTAAAGCGACAAGTAAGCCAACAAAGTCAATAAAGCGAGCTAGGGTTTTCTTGATAAGGCGCAGCATAGGGTATCTCAGTGTCGGCATCGACATAAAAAATGGGCTCATCATTTGATGAGCCATAGTAAAGGAGTGTTATTTAGAACTATTAAGGTAGGCCTGATCAGAAATTTCGGTCCACGCTCTAACCTGCTTTAAGTATTTACGCTGTGAATCTATAATCTCTTTGGTGAGTGGATCTTTCTTTTCAAATTCATTGATCAACTGAGTATTCGCGTTGCGCAGAGCATCCATAACCTCTTTTGGAAAGGTCTTAATTTTAACGTTGGGGTAATCCTTGCTCATGCTCGCCAAATTTTTCCCTGATTCATGGACAGATTTAGCATACATATCATAAGCAGAAGCTTTCATTGCCACCTTCAGTATTTGCTGCAGATCTTTTGGTAGCCTCTTATACGCCCGTTGATTAACCATAAAATGTAACTCTGCGCCAGGTTCATGCCAGCCGGTGTAATAAAACGGCGCAATCTTATGGAAACCCATACGCAAGTCTAATGAAGGACCAACCCATTCAAGCGCGTCTATCGTGTTACGCTCTAATGCGGTATAGAGTTCGCCTGCCGGAATGTTAGTAGGCTTAGCGCCAAGCTTAGCCAATACTTCACCAGCAAAACCAGGGATGCGCATTTTTAAGCCTTTAAGATCTTCAAGTGTATTGATCTCTTTCTTAAACCAACCTCCCATCTGATTACCGGTATTTCCACCTGGGAATGACAACATCTTATGGCGGGCAAACACTTTTTCCATTAATTCCATGCCGCCACCAAAGTAGAACCACGCGTAAGACTCTGACGCGATCATGCCAAATGGCATGGTGGTAAAGAACATTGTATTAATGTCCTTACCCTTCCAGTAATAAGAAGCGGAGTGGCCCATTTGATACTGGCCAGCTTTAACCATGTCAAAAACGCCCAATGGTGCCTTATGCTTGTTACGTGAATGGATCTGGATAATGAAGCGGCCATCAGACATCTCCTTAACCATTTTAGCCATGCTTTTGGTGGTATCACCAAAAATAGGGAAGTTAGTAGGCCACGTTTCTGCGAGTTTCCAGCGTACGACCTTCTTCGCGGCAAATGCACTGTGACTGATGAGCAAGGTACTTAGCAATGTAGCCAGTATATATTTTGAAGTTTTCATTGTATTTAACCCTCCTTTTACATTTCAATAACAAGAAACTATATAATTTGAGCGCAAAAGGCAATTAAAGCAGTGAATATATCGCTAAAACGTATTTTTAAGGTTATCTATATACCTATATTGACGTAACAGAGAACGTACATAGGTATATAGAGTATGACATAACTCACGTTTGCACGTCGTTTTGCTGTAAAAGTAGCCAAACGAATAAAAAGATCGAAAAAGCCCTTGCTATGATCTAAATGATCTCTATAATGCGCCTCACTGAA